>ERZ1047985.1-NODE-1-length-257558-cov-19.663021_pt1 | contig 257558 bp, 241 predicted proteins | sample MGYA00383097_ERZ1047985 | MGnify/ENA primary metagenome ERZ1047985 (study PRJEB29581, sample SAMEA5548367) | metagenome | biome: marine; feature: coastal; material: water | depth 50 m | study: Short-term variability in the microbial, nano- and picoplankton...
GTCGATAGAAGGCAAGCTCAAGCAATACCTTTGCTCTTTTGTTGATTGGTTTAAATTTTGTTGATCGCGTCTCACGTTCTAGGATGCAGGTGTTGGCTACACCAAGCATTCATTTTCACTGGACTTTAATTGGCGCAGTGCTGCGGTTCCTACCGTTAGAAACCAAAGTTCTGTAACTACCTAATTGATTGAGCCTACAATCAATATTTTGCTTGTTGGGCAAAGTAGATGGTAGGATTTGACTAGATTTTAAATCTGCTTTTAGGAGGCATATATGGTAATCCCGCTCCCCTCACATGCGCAAACCGTGATCATTGGGGGGGGATCTATTGGTTGCAACACCGCTTATCATCTGACGAAACTGGGCATGTCAGATATCGTCTTGTTGGAACGTGATCAACTGACGTCGGGTACCACATGGCACGCGGCGGGCCTGATCGTAGCTGGGTTGCTGACCTCAGAGGCCGAGTGTGAGATATATACCCACGGGCGCGAGCTTTACTCCAAGCTCGAAAAGGAAACTGGCGTGCCTACGGGCTTCAGAGATGTCGGGTATCTCCAAATTGCAAATAATGAGGAACGGGTTCATGAGATGCGTCGACTGGCGCCATTCATGCGTCGTCAGGGCATCAATATTTATGAAATCTCTCCCAAGGAAAGTGCGAGTTTGTTTCCGATTGGGGATTTAAGTGATGTGCTTGCCGGATTTTATATCCCTGAGGATGGTCGTGCCAACCCGGTCGACGTGACCATGTCGCTGGCCAAAGGGGCTAGAATGGGAGGTGCGCAAATCTTTGAGGGTGTTACGGCTTCTGAAATTATGGCCCAAAATGGTACTGTGACCGGGGTACGCATCCGTGATGGGCGAACAATTACTGCAGAGAATGTGGTGATTTGTGGTGGAATGTGGTCACGGCAACTGGGGGCTAAGGTCGGCATTAATCTCCCGCTTCAAGCCGCAGAACACTATTACCTGATTACTGAAAATATTGAAGGGCTGGGCCGTGATCTACCTGTACTAGAGGATCCATCGACATACACATATTACCGGGAGGAAGTTGGTGGCCTAATGTTGGGACTATTTGAACCCAACGCAGCGCCCTGGAAGCTTGATGGCATTCCCAACAATTTTGCATTTGGCGAGATCGAACCAGACTGGGACCGGGTCGGGCCTCATTTGGAAAAAGCCTACTCCAGAGTGCCGGATGCCCTAAACGTAGGTGTACGTAAGCTTTTCTGTGGGCCGGAGAGTTTCACGCCAGACCTTGCTCCACTAGTTGGCGAAACCCCAGAGTTGCGAAATTGTTTTGTTGCTTGCGGCATGAACTCTTTAGGAATTCTCAACGGTGCTGGTACAGGTAAAGTCCTGGCGCATTGGATCGTAGATGGTTGCCCACCTATTGATGTTACTGGCATTAATGTTAACCGCTTCACACGCCATGAAGCTACCCGTGCGTTTCGTCAACACCGAGGATCAGAATTATTGAGTAAGATGTTTGGGCAACACTTCCATAACGAAAGCTATCAAACTGCCCGTAATCTAAAACGATCAGTCCTGCATGAGCGGTTGGCAGCAAACGGCGCGTATTTCACTGAGAGCCATAGCTGGGAAGTGCCTGACTGGTTTGCGCCAACGATGGAACAGGCGAAAATCGACAAATTCAGTTGGTATCGCCAAAACTGGTTTGAATGGCACGCCGAAGAGCACCGTGCGGCTCGCCAAAATGTTATCATGATGGACATGTCCGCTATGTCCAAGTTGCTGGTTGAAGGCCCCGACGCGCTGTATCTTTTGAATCGCCTTTCATGCAACGAGATTGATGTGGAGGTTGGCCGTTTGGTTTACACAGCATGGGTAAATGAAAAAGGTAGATTTGAGGCTGACCTGACTGTTACACGGTTGGCCGAAGATAGGTTTATGATTGTGGTTGGCGAAAATAGTCATGGCCATACCTTGATGCGTATGCAACGTCATACCCGACCGGATGAAGTGATAATCATCACTGATTTGACCCCGGCCATCACGCAAATCAACATACACGGTCCGAAAGCGCGAGCGCTAATTGAAACGGTTACGACGGCGGATATGTCAAACGTGGCCTTCCCCTTCATGTCTTGGCAGGATATTGAAGTTGGCTACTGGATTGTCAGAGCTTTGCGGGTCACTTTTGTTGGTGAGTTAGGCTGGGAATTACAGGTGCCGTCCTATGCTGCAGTTCAAGTCTATGACCTTCTAAAAGCAGCGGGTCAGGAATTTGGCTTGCGTGATGCCGGAATGCAAACGCTCAATTCGCTTCGCTTGGAGAAAGCTTATCGAGACTTTGGGCTTGATTTGGATAATACGGATAACCCGATTGAGGCTGGGCTTGGCTTTGCGGTAAAGCTGGATAAACCGGGTGGCTTTATCGGGTGCAAAGCATTGGCTGAAATCAAGGGTCGAGGCGTTCCAAAAAATCGGATGTTACAGTTTTTGCTGCAGGATCCCGTGCCACTTCTTTACGGGAATGAGTGTGTTTACCTAGATGGAGAAGAAGTTGGCCATCTACAGGTCGGCGGTTACGGTCACAGCCTAGGTGGTGCTGTTGGCATTGGTTTTGCCGCACTAAACGTTCCCTTGACCGCCACCATCGTTGCTCAAGGCACATGGGAAGTTGATGTGGCTGGAGAGCGTGTTAGAGCAAGCGCGTCCATCAGGCCGTTGTACGACCCAGCTTCGGATAAGGTTAAAGCCTGACCCGTGTAGGTCGACTTGGGTAATTTAGTAGCATGAGATGTTATAAAAACAAAAACGCCGCTACCTGAAAGGAAGCGGCGTATAATTCGAAACAGTTTGGAAAACGCTCAGAAGCCCAGACCTTCGTATTTCTTTTTGAATTTCGATACGCGGCCGCCGGCGTCCAACAAACGGGAAGTGCCTCCGGTCCATGCTGGGTGGACAGTCGGATCAACGTCCAAAGAAAGCGTGTCACCCTCTTTGCCCCAAGTGGAACGCATTTTGATGATCGTGCCGTCTGTCATTTTGACGTCAATGAAGTGGTAATCGGGATGTGTCTCTTTTTTCATTGCACCACTCCTCAGGCTTGTTTGGGCTTGTAGTTACTGTCTTCGACGATGCGGGCAGATTTGCCGCGGCGTGAGCGCAGGTAATACAATTTAGCGCGACGGACACGACCACGACGTACCACAGTTATAGAGTCGATATTGGTCGAGAACAGGGGGAACACACGTTCCACACCTTCACCAAACGAAATTTTGCGGACTGTGAACGATCCGGCAATGCCTTCGCCATTCTTTCGGCTGATGCATACCCCTTCGTAGTTTTGCACGCGGGTACGCGTGCCCTCGGTAACTTTAAAGCCCACTCGAACGGTATCACCGGCTTTGAAGTCTGGGATGTCTTTCCCTAAGGCGGCAATTTGTTCCGCCTCTATTTGTGCGATCAGATTCATCTGACCATCTCCTAATCTGCTCGCGGTTTTCCCACGAAGTTTGTTGCGCCTCAGAGCTCTTGGCCTTCTTCCGGGTCCGCCTTAGCGCCCGCCAGAGAAATCAGGTCGACGTTTCTTACATGATCGTCTTGCTGCGTAACCGGTGTCGGACGAAGAAGCCCGCGGACTTAACTAGCAAACAAGAACGATCCCAAACCGCGACAGCAGTTCGAGACCTGTGTCCTTTACGCAAATTGCTTGCATCGATCAAGAGGGATTCAACAAAATGTATGTCAAAAGAATTTTTTGGATCAGGAAAATCCTCTGATCAGTTGATATAGATGAATTTGGCGGTTGCGCATACCATCGCTGGTTCGCTCTACATAAGTTGCGTCAAGGACTACGGAGTAAGATTTTTGAAAGTTAGATTATGCGTTTAATTCTAGGCATCTGCTTGTTGAGCTTAGTTATGATTGGCTGCAGTCGTCGCCCGAATGAGCCGATGCAACAGGCCATGACGGCTCCGGAGCAGGTTTACCCAATCGACCGGTTCACGACATATCCAGTTTTTGATGACGCCGATCCGCATGACTGGGATCAGCGCCGCCCGACTAGCTATCCTATTCACGGCATCGATGTGTCGCGCTGGCAAACTGAAATCAACTGGTTGGAGGCAAGAGACGCTGGTGTGAGTTTTGTCTTTATTAAAGCAACGGAAGGTGGGGATGTGGCAGATCCCAAGTTTGAGCTACATCGACAGGGTGCTGAAAAGGCTGGTGTTCCATGGGGAGCGTATCACTATTTCTATTTCTGTCGGACGGCTGCGGAACAAGCCCGCTGGTTTATTCAGAATGTGCCAAAGGGTGCTGATCTGCCTCACGTTTTGGACATGGAGTGGAACCCGCGTTCGCGCACTTGTAAAAAGCGTCCTAGCAGCCGCGAGGTGATGGACGAAGCGCGGATATTTCTGTCGATCCTTGAGGCGCATTACGGTCGGCGTCCTGTTCTGTATACAACGGTTGATTTTTATCACGATACTGGGATTGGTCGATTGAGTGGAACAGAGTTGTGGTTGCGCTCAGTAGCGGATCATCCGACACGCGTTTATCCGGGTGCCTATTGGACCTTCTGGCAATACACAGGGACTGGTTTGGTGCCGGGCATAGAGGGCAAAGTGGACGTCAACGTTTTTCGTGGAGCGTCAGAGGCGTTCGCTCGCTGGATTATGAATAATTAACGCCAAAACTGTCAGCCTTTTTGGTTTTCACTTTCCAATTTTGACCAAAAAGCGTTGGATAAACACTGCAGCCCCAAAACGTTGAGGCAGAATATGGAAAAATGGCAAGCTGATGTTTTGGTGATTGGCGGTGGAACAGCTGGATTTGGTGCTGCGGTTGCTGCTGGGCGCGCGGGACTAGACGTAATTCTGACTGAAAGTAGTGCCAAAGTTGGCGGCGTCATGGCTTTTTGTCCGGGAATGCCGTGGGGGGCGGCTTACCCCATTGATCGAAGCATTGGTGGCTTGATGGAGGAACTCGCTAGGCGTTTGTTCACAATGCATCCACCAGCGGCAGAAAAACGTCCCTGTGCACTCAAAAATTTTGGTCCAGAAATCCAGTATGACCACGATTTGGCAACGGTTACCATGTTTGAAATGTTGGAGGAGGCTGGCGTGCACGTGCATCTGAACACGACTGCGCTCACACCTGTTATGCAGGGAAACAACATTACTGCGGTTGAAGTCAGCGATCGTCATGGCCCGCACATTGTAGAGGCTGGCATAGTCATTGATTGCTCGGGTGATGGAGATATTTCGGCAAAAGCTGGCGTTCCGTTCACGGTTGGAGACGCGCAGGGAAATGTTATGGGTGTCACCCTAAGTTTTCAAATGATTAATGCGGATTGGGAACGCGTTTTTGCTGAAAATGATCCGTATTTTTCGCGTCGTGCGGCCAAAGGAATTGCTGAAGGTCGCCTTCATGGGGATCTTGCTCAGCTTTACCTAATGAAAGGATTTCATCTAAACACTGTTTTCTGTAATTCTGTCGTTATTAGAGATGTGAACGGGACTGATGCGAGGTCTGTTGCAAGCGCGACTCAAGAAGGTCGGCGCAGGTGCATGCAGTTGGCCACTTTCCTGCGCAAAGATGTTCCGGGTTTTGAAGACGCACGCATGGCCTATCTTGGACCGACCGTTGGCGTGCGTGAGACGCGCAAGCTGGAGGGTTTATATCGAGTGACAGGCGCTGATCTGGCGGCTGCGACTAAGTTCCCTGATGGCATCGTGTGCTGTGATAATCCGATCGATGATGTGATGCGGGGAGAAGTCATGACGCATGACGCAATTGTTGGATCAGGAGCTTATTATACCATTCCGTTTCGGTCATTGGTGCCGAAGAGGATAGAGAACTTGATGTTTGCTGGCCGGATCATTTCGGCTGATCCGGTTGCATTTGCGTCTGTGCGTGGCATGCCGCAATGCGTGGCGATGGGCCAAGCCGCTGGAACTGCTGCGGCGTTCGCACTAAAAGTGCAAACGCCTGTTCAGAACATCGAAACAGATAAATTGATCATAGCTTTACAGCGGCAAGGGGTAAATGGGATCGGGGGGCAACCGCTTTGACAGAATGTTATTTTTTTGGTTTTACCTTAAAGCGTTCCCACATATCAGGGCGTCGCTCTTCTGTTAGCGCTTCGGCCATGTTACGCCGCCATCGCTCAATCTCTCCGTGGTGACCCGACATCAGGATGCTAGGTATTTTGTGACCATGCCAAACGCTTGGGCGAGTGTATTGCGGATGCTCGAGAAGCCAATTGGAGTGGCTTTCATCTTCGATGCTTTTGGCATTTCCTAGCACAGAGGGCAGAAGCCGCACGGCTGCGTCGATCATTGCTTGCGCAGCGATTTCACCTCCCGTGAGGACGAAGTCTCCAAGCGATATTTCCTCAATTGAATAGTGATCCAGCACCCGCTGATCAACTCCCTCGAAACGGCCGCACAACAAAGTAACACCGTCAGCCTTGCTCCAGGCTTGGGCCGTTTTCTGATCAAAACGACGGCCGCGGGGTGACAGATATATTAAGGGCCACGTTCCGCGCGTCCCTCGCATGGATTTGTCAATGGCTTGACCCAAAACATCAGCCCGCAGAACCATGCCTGCTCCACCGCCGGCCGGTGTGTCATCTACGTTGCGATGCTTTCCAACACCAAAGTCTCGAAGGTCGGTAGTCTCCAACTGCCACTTTTCATCCCTCAGTGCTTTACCCGTGAGGCTTTCTCCTAGAATTCCTGGAAAGGATTGTGGAAATAGCGTGATGACGCGAGCCGTCCAAATACCAGAAAGACGTGGATTTTCAGTCATTAATTCGCGAGGTTTGAGCGAAGTTGTGATGGCTTTTCGACCGTGTGATCTGGGCTTGTCCACCAATTTCGTGTTCCTTGTTGGCCAAATTTCAATCGCTCAGGCGCTGTGTCGTTTCTAAGTCACTAACTTTGCAGTGGAGGACCGACAATTCGTTTCAAATTGTAGCAAGGATTAGAATGCCTTCATAGTTTAAGTGCGCTCGCGAAAGGTAACAAAACTCAAAGCCATTTTCGACCACTTTATGCGTTTTGAGACGGCGATTACGATTTCAGGGGTATGATTGGCCGCGGTGGCAGAACAGAAACGAGCCAAGCGATACGGGTGATGTGTCAGAATAAACCCTCCGGAGGGTCAACTACAATGCGTCTAGACGCCAAATCAACGGTTGGAACAACCGCGTGAGTAAACGGTAATAATACAGTAGCAGACAGGTCTGGACCGTGAATCTCAAGCAGGTCGGTTGCTCCATGGTTTTGTATAGTTTTGACGCACCCTAGCAAAGTCCCGCCAGTGTCCCGCACTTCTAGACCGACCAGATCAGCATAGTAGTATTCGTCATCAGGCAGATCTGGGAGCCGGTTGCGTGGCACGTAAAGTCGCAATCCTTTGAGCGTGTCCGCCTGTTCTTTAGTGCTGATGCTGGAGAGCCGTGCGGCTAGTCCGTTTTTGATGGAGCGAGTCAGGCTCACGCCGAAAGTTTTTGACCCATCTTCGGTTTGAAGGGGAGCATAATCGGCAATATCCTCCGCGATGGCAGTAAAGCTTTTGAGGCGAACCTCGCCTCTTATGCCATAGGCGCCAGCGATAGCGCCGACACATACCAGTTCAGTCATAACGTTCCCTCCGTGCCTAGCCGTAAAAGTAGCTTTTTCTTTGTCTTTGATCCTGACGTCAGACGCAAGTGTACCCGTTCGCTAGGCGCAACGCATGCTGATTTTCAGTGCCTGCGTCGTCTCCACCAGTCATTCGTTTCAAGCGGCGATATTTAAAAGGTTTATGACTGTTCGATATAATAATGGGCCGAAAGGAATGGTGTGCTAGGGTATGGGATCACGGTGAAGATTGTTCGGATGGATCATTAAAACGCAGCAAAAGCCAAGTTCTGGACTTGGGTTGCCAGTGGAAACTGTGTGATTGCCAGTTTTGAACTACCGCATGGACGTTTTTATGCAGTTAAGTTCGCCAAAACCACATTTTTCACCGCCGTATTTTTGATACAGGCTAGGTGCCAAGGCTCTGGTAATCTACCTAAAAGCTCTAAAAGTAATGCGACGGGGCACCCCCAAAGGAGTGCCTCGTTTACGCTTTTTTATGCAGCTGGCACGTTTCTCGCCATCACTGTGTTAGGTATTTCAGATCGTCCCAAAACTCTCAAAAATTCAGACTATTGAAACGGTCCTTGCTCAACCCTCTGCAGGAGCTTCTTCGGCTTCAGCAGCTTTTGTAGCCTTTTCTTCGGCGCGATCTTTGGCTTTCTGGCCAGGCTCTCCTTTGTGCGGATTACTGCGCTCTTTTTTAACCAACGTACCGGACGCTTCCAGGAAGCGCGCTACACGGTCAGACGGCTGTGCGCCTTGGTCAAGCCAGTATTGGACGCGTTCCATGTTCAGTTTGACGCGATCTTCACTGTCTTTTGGCAATAGAGGGTTGTAGGTACCCAACTTTTCGATAAATCGGCCGTCACGTGGCATACGACTGTCCGTTGCAACGACGCGATAAAAGGGACGCTTTTTTGAGCCGCCGCGGGCGAGACGAATTTTCATAGCCATGGTTTTTTCTCCTATTCCTGAGCTATCTGTCGGGTTTCCCTCGACATTTGAGATGTTGGAAAGACCGGGTAAAGTGATCGATCTCTTTGGTTGTTACTCTTGGTGTTTCTTGTGATGCCTGATGACCTCATCAATGACGAAGTTCAGGAATTTCTTGGCAAACGCTGGGTCAAGATCGGCACTTTTAGCCAAACTTTCTAATCGGGCGATCTGGCTAGCCTCGCGGGCTAGGTCGGACGGCGGCAAGTCATGCTCTGCTTTAAGCTTGCCGACGGCTTGTGTGTGTTTGAAGCGTTCACCCAGCGTGTAGATTAAAATCGCGTCGAGGCGATCGATGCTGTTGCGGTGCTCCTTAAGCACGTCGGCTGCGCGTGTAACGGCGTCAGTCAAGAGCGTATCCTTTCGGTTTGAACATCGGGTCGGCGTAATGACCGATTTCCATTTCGATTCCGTCGTTGATTTGACTGTGGATCAGTTGATTGGCCGTCGGGTGGCGGTATACGACGTCGTGACCGTCGACGGACGGCGCCTCAGTGTCTTTTTTAGCTCCAAGTCTCTCCGCAAGGCGGATTGAGTCTAAGTTCTTGGGGTCGAGGTAGGACACTGCGCCCTCCCATCCGAGAATATTAAAAAAGTACTTACGGGCTGCATGCACGGCTTCCAACGCGTAGCCATGCCCTGAGGCGCTTGGCCAAATAATCCAAGCTATTTCTTTTTCTGGCCATGCTGCGGGCATCCAACCCCCAGCCATGCCGAGAGTTTCGTCTGTGTGCCTGTCGTGGATCATCCACATTCCATAGCCTCGGATATTCCAATGACCGATTTCTGCCGCGTAAAGCATCCACGTTTCGTAGGGGTTCAGAGGTCCTCCCATGAAGCGTGAACGGTAAGAGGCAAATGTCGCCTTGAAGTTGGGATAATCTTCCGCTTCAGGCCCCCGCAGTGTGAGGCGTTTGGTCATAAGGACTGGAATGTTCTTGGTTACCATCGCGGAACCCCCGGTTTCGGGAGAGGGTGCACGCGGCAAGGATGCTCGAATTTTGGTTGTGGTACAGCTGCATAAAAACGCGTGCCAAGCCATTTGGCAAAGGGAATGGAGGGTCCATTAATTAGGTTGATATAGCTGGCAACAGTCTTCCACCCGAGACTTTCAAAAGCGTGTGAAATAACAGTGTGGGCAGTATTAGCAGCATGTCCACAGGCCTTTGAAATTGGATTCCTTAGGGCTCCTTTGTATGCCGCGGCGCGTGGCGATTTGGTTCTGGTGGGATTAATGCATGACACGAATGAACTACGTGTGTGCAGACCAATCACAAAATTACATGCTGCGTCGATCATTTCCGTGGCGTACGAAGTTATGGTCGCCCAGCTCGAAAGTTGGGAGACGCATAACCGCGGATGCAGCGTGGATATGATTGTGGCAGCGGTCATTTACTTTTTCTTGCCAAAACCTGAGAGGCCAGGCGGAAGGCCACCTAGGCCGCCACCTAAACCGGGCAACCCGCCAGACATACCACCTTTGCCACCCAGCGCTTTTGCCGCTTTTTCAAGTTGCTTAGGGTCCATGCCTGCGGCCAATTCCTCCGGACTGGGCCCACCCTTTCCAAACATTCCGCTCATGGCTTGCTTGAGCATTTTTCCTTTGCCCAACTTGCCCATCTTTTTCATCATATCCGACATTTGACGCTGCATCTTTAGAAGCTTGTTCAGGTCAGCAACATCCATGCCCGATCCCTTTGCGATCCGCTTTTTGCGGCTAGCTTGAAGAACTTGAGGATTTGCGCGCTCTAGCTTGGTCATAGACTGAATCATTGCAACTTGGCGGACGATCATTATGTCGTCAAAACCGGCGTCCTTTACGCCTTTGGCCATTTTGGCCATCCCGGGCATCATTCCCATGACGCCTTCCATGCCACCCATCTTCTGCATTTGTTCGAGCTGTGTCTTCATATCATTCATATTGAAGCGGCCCTTGGCAAAGCGCTTCATCATGCGTTCCGCTTGTTCAGCCTCAATTGTTTCCTGCGCTTTTTCTACCAGAGCGACAATGTCACCCATGCCCAAAATGCGGCCTGCAATCCGGTCCGGTTCGAATGTTTCGAGGGCGTCCATCTTTTCGCCGAGCCCGACAAATTTTATGGGTTTGCCGGTGACGGCACGCATTGACAGCGCAGCTCCGCCCCGTCCGTCACCATCCATTCGCGTCAGTACCACACCAGAGATACCGATTTTTCCGTCAAACTCTTCAGCCACTTCGACGGCGACTTGCCCTGTCAGCCCGTCCACCACAAGCAAGGTTTCGCGAGGATTGACGGCGTCGCGTACGTCTTCAACTTCCTTCATGAGGGTTTCGTCAATCTGCAGACGGCCGGCGGTATCAAGCATGTAGACGTCATAACCACCAAGGGTGGCTTGCTGTTTAGCTCGTTTTGCGATCTGAACTGCTGTTTCCCCTTGCACAATCGGCAGGGTGTCGACACCGACTTGGGTGCCTAGCACGGCTAATTGTTGCATGGCTGCTGGGCGATAGATGTCAAGGCTAGCCATTAAAACTCGCTTGCCATTTTTCTCCGTCAGACGTTTGGCGAGCTTGCCTGTAGTTGTTGTCTTGCCCGATCCTTGCAAACCTACCATAAGGATCGGAGCGGGTGCGTTATCAATTTTAAGCTCTCCGGGCTCTTCGTCGTCGCCTTCTAAAACGTGTCGAAGTTCATCGTGCACGATCTTGATTACCTGTTGACCAGGCGTCACAGATTTAGTGACTGTTTGTCCGGCAGCTTTTTCCTGAACTGCTTTGACAAAATCACGTGCCACAGAGAGCGACACGTCGGCTTCCAAAAGTGCGACGCGTACCTCGCGCAAGGCAGTTTTGACATCGTCGTCGGATAAGGCGCCCTGTTTGGTAAGCCGATCAAATACCCCGGAGAGGCGTTCGCTTAAGTTCTCAAACATTGCCAACGGCTCCTTCTTTACCCACTGCACCTATGACCCAGACATTAAAGCGGGCCAACAAAACGCCAATGTACCCCGCGGGCGAAACTCGCTGACGGGGGGCGATCCCGGCACAATGGCCATAGGACCGGAAGTTTGACGGACTTCCGGAATTGATTGGCCAGCTAAATGTATCTACCGAAAGAGTCAAGCGATGCGCCAACTGGCATGCGACTTTTGTCGTCGTAATGGACAGCTTACTTAAGGAAAGGTTTGATACCAATATGCAGGGCTACCAAAGAATTTTTTTAGGATGTAACTTCAGAACACTACGAGGCACCCGAAAATCCAGGGATTAAACGTAATAATTTTTGTGATTTTATCGTTGGCATCTACTTTATCAATTTGGGCGCGACCCTGAAGTTGAATATTCATGCATTGGGGTTGCAGCCACATTTCGCGCATCTGAAAAAGATCGAATAGGTTTCAGAAGGAGTGATTGCATGAATGCGTTTTCGCCAGATCAGAGTAGCTTGCCATTCAGCTCAGACGAGCTTTTGGAGGTATTGAGAGGCTGGGGCCTTGAGTATGATTTGTATTCTCATTGTCCTCTTAAAACGGTCGAGGATGCAAAGATGATAGAACCAACTACGTTCAGAGATGGTAAAGCTGTATTGCGGATAAAAAACCTCTACCTCCGCGATAAGAAAAAACGCAATTACCTAGTAACCCTTGAACAAGATCGCGTGATTGACCTCAAGGATTTTGGGGCAAAACTTAAAGTGGGTAACCTCAGTTTTGGTTCGCCGGGCCGCCTTTTAGAATTTTTGGGTGTCAGTCCGGGCGCGGTGACACCACTTGCTATGATTAATGGATCTCGCCACGGTGTGCGATTTTTCATGGATGATGCGCTGCTTTTGGCGGACTGGATTTACATGCACCCGTTGGTAAATGACCGCACGATTGCAATGAAACGCGCTGATGTTTTGACGTTTTTTGAGAGGATCAATGCTAAACCTGAGTGGATTTAGCAAAGTTAGGGGAGGGCGCCGGTTTCGACGCCCCATGTTTTAGGAGACTGGGCTCTGGTCTCGATATGTGTAGGTGATCCAGCCCGCTAGGGCCCCCAGCAGCACGGCTGGAAGGGGCGACCCACCTATTAGAACCAAATGCACCAGAACTGCGCCGATCATTGTACAGACGAGCACAGCTGCGCCGAAAAACTGGCGACCGGGAGCCCAGATAAGCAAAACCGCACCTAGTTCAATCACGCCAGTTACAAAGCGAAACCATTGGCCAATTCCAATATTTTCAAACACTGTAATCATCATTTCCTGGCCGGATAATTTGAAAAAACTGGCCGCAGCAAACGCTAAGGTTAATATGATCTTAATTATGATAAGAATGTATTTTTGCATGGGAAACTCCCTATCTGTGGTTAGGCGGCGATTGGCGCGATAGCGGCGCAATCTTTGTCAAGGATGGTCACATCAGTGATGCCTACAAAGCCCAAAGCGAAGCGAAGATAACTGGACGCAAAATCGTAGTCTGATCCAATCGGCGTTCCACCGGTGGCAATCGAAATGATCGCTTTCTTGTCAGTCAGCAAACCCTTTGGACCGTTTTTGCCATAGGAAAATGTAATCCCGGCTCGGGCGATCTGATCAATCCAAGCCTTCAAAACTGCCGGGATCGAAAAATTGTACATTGCAACACCGATTACGACGACGTCTGCGGTTTGTAGCTCTGCTACCAGTTCGTCCGAAATGGCGAGGGCCTGATTTTGGCTTTTGGTTCGTTGATCAGGTGGTGTGAAGGCGGCGACAGTGAAAGCGCTATCGAGAAATGGTATCCCCTCGGCTAAATCGCGACGGATAATTCTTTTGGCGTTTTGACTGGAAACGATTTTAATGGATGCCTGACGGGAGGCTGAGTCTTTAAACCGAGCTGAAGAGTCGATGTGTAGAATAGTAGTCATTAAACTTTCCTCGTTGTTTGAGCTGCTTTTTAAGATTGAGCTATTGCAAAATTACACGCAACTGCATTAATTGCGCATCGAATGTTTAAAAATGCACAAAAGTTTAATGAGGACGTTTATGGATAACTGGGATGAAGTCCGCACGGCCTTTCAAGTGGCTCGGCAGGGTACGGTCAGTGGCGCAGCGCATACCCTGGGTGTTCACCACGCAACGGTGATACGACACGTAGATGCGCTCGAAGCAACCCTTGGGGTCAAGCTTTTCCATCGGCACGCCCGGGGATATACGGCAACTGAGGCTGGTCAGGATTTGATGCGGGTTGCGCAAACAACCAATGAGCAATTTGGCCAGTTGGAAGGTCGTATCAAAGGCAGGGGCAGCGAGGTGTCTGGCGAATTTGTTGTAACATCTCTGGGCTCGTTTTCAGAGTTGTTGACACCTATGCTGGCAGACTTCCAGGCCACGCACCCTGAATTGTTAGTCCGCTTCCTGACAAGTGCCCGTGTTTTTCGTCTTGAGTATGGCGAAGCGCATGTCGCAATTCGAGCTGGAAGCCACGCGGAAATGCAGGATAATGTTGCACAGGAGCTGGCAGTTTTAAAAGTTGGCCTTTTTGCCAGTGATCAATACATCCGGCGCTTTGGAATGCCAAAAGGAGAGAGTGACCTAGGTGCACACAGGTTTGTTGGGTTCGACAAGGAAGCCAGCCGCGCACCGTTTCATCAGTGGATGAATACCCATATCCCACGCGAAAATGTTATCTTTCGTACTACTTCTGATCAGGCAGCAGTCGCTGCAATTAAGGCTGGAGTAGGTCTTGGATTTGTTGTTTTGCCTACGGCTGACAAAAATGCGAACTTGAAGATGATATTAGAGCCGCGCCCAGAATGGTCGGTTCGGATGCGGTTAGTCACACATGTTGATCTGCATCGAACCGCAAAAGTGCAGGCGTTTCTTAGCCACTTCAAAGCATTTGCAAAAGATTGGTCTGTCGTATGAATGTTTCCGCGCGTGGCCACCTTGCAATGTTATTGTTTTCGTCGCTTGTGGCTGGATCATTTTCACTCGGGGCGTTGGTAGCTAATGATTTAAATCCAGCTGCCCTAAATTGGATCCGCTTTTTGATTGCCGGGATTGTGATTGGTGTCGTGGCAATACTAACGAAGGGCGTACCGCGAAGCGCGGTTGTCGCGCCGTGGAGGTATCTAATATTAGGCGGATTATTCGCTGCTTATTTTGTACTGATGTTTGAAGGATTAAAAACTGCAGCGCCATTCAGCACGGCGGCTGTATTCACCCTCACACCAATGATGTCAGCCGGTTTTGGTTGGGTTTTATTGCGTCAAATCACAACTCGACGCATGGCAGTTGCCCTCGCGATTGGCGCGTTTGGAGCGGTTTGGGTGATCTTTCGAGCCGACCTACATGCGCTGATGATGTTTCGAATTGGTCAGGGGGAAGTTTATTACTTTTGGGGATGTCTTGCTCATGCACTTTATACGCCGATGGTGCGCAAGCTCAATCGCGGCGAAGCACCGGTTGTATTCACGTTTGGAACACTGATCGCTGGCTTCGTTATCCTCAGCATTTACGGCAAAAACGATATTCTTGAAGTCAATTGGACAGAACTGTCAGGTCTAGTGTGGGTCACGGTACTTTATGTTGCAGTGTTCGCAAGTGCTGCTACTTTTGTGTTGCTACAGTTTGCAACGCTGCATTTGCCTAGCGCAAAGGTTATGGCATATACCTACTTGGTTCCGAGTTGGGTGGCGATTTGGGAGATAATGCTGGGCCACGGAGCACCAAACTTTTTGGTTTTAGTAGGGGTCGGTTTTACTGTGATCGCCTTACTATTGCTCTTGAGAGATGATCGATCGATCAAGTGAAAGCAGTCAGTCGCGTAATTCAAATTTGAGGAAGCGCTCGAATTCCTCGAGATTTATCGGTTCGAATTGACCAAATCCTTGCATCCAGACCGACGCCGAGCGTAGCGCATCGGGCTCAAGTTTGCACCATTTGACCCTGCCTCGCTTTTCTTGGCTGATAAGACCTGCAGTACTGAGTACGCCCAAGTGTTTGGAAATCGCAGCCAGCGATATCTGGAACGGTTCAGCTACATCAGTGACGGCCATGTCGTCCTCTAACAGCATCGATAGTATCTCCCGCCGAGTGGGATCGGCAAGCGCTGCAAAAACAATATCAAGAGAATTAGACATACTTTGTCATATCTGGCTGCATGGCGTAGGGAAAGAGCCTCATCAAGGCCAGTGCTGATATTCGGAGAGAATAGCTGAAGCGAGTACTTGTGATTTGCTCAACCAGCAAGGAAGAGGCAATTTAACCGACAGTTGAATTCGCGCCTTGATTGGTCATCGTTACAATTAGAGTTTCGTAGATGTGTATTGCAGTTTGAAACGGCAGCCAATTCAAAAGGGTGAAGTTAAAAATTGAAGAGACGTGAACAGGAAACTTAACCGATCTGTTGAATATACTGTCGAACAAAATTTCAGGAATTTTCGCCCTGCGACCGATTTTCACGCTTATTCAGAAAATTTAAAAATCGTTTTAATTACAGTATTTTATAAGAATTTAAGACGGCAAGTAACGCGCATTGACTCAGGAGCCCATGCGCCGTAGCTATTTGCCTGTAGCGGCATAGGATGTACTGCGCGTGACCGATCCAAACCAAAAGGCCCGTATGGAGCGGCTTCAGGAGCGGATAGTGGCGGCGCAAAAGTCTCAGTCTCCGAAGCCGCGCGCAGATGAGCATTATTCGTCAGCCAACTTGGCGTGGCGCATGGTGATAGAGTTAGTTGCCGGTCTGGGGATCGGGTTTGGTATCGGATACGGGATAGATCTTCTCTTGGGGACACTACCTTTATTCATGCTAATTTTTACAATGCTGGGTCTGGCCGCGGGCATCAAAACGATGTTGCGCAGCGCAAAAGAGATCCAGGAAGCACAATTGGCCGAACAGGCCGAGAGAGATAAGAGGGATTGAACGTGGCGAGCGAAGCACACGGCGCAGAAGAAGGCGGTCTGGTTTTCCACCCGATGGATCAATTCATCATCAAGCCCCTGTTTGGGGGCGACACGATCCATTGGTACACACCCACCAATGCGACACTTTGGATGGCGTTGGCTGTGGTGGCCGTGATCATTCTCATGGTGCTTGGTACACGACGCCGAGCAATCATACCGAGTCGAAGCCAGTCTGTCGGTGAACTAGCTTATGGCTTTGTCTACAAGATGGTCGAAGACGTAGCGGGAAAAGATGCGTTGAAATTTTTCCCGTACATAATGACTCTATTCATGTTCATCGTGTTTGCAAATTTTCTCGGTCTGTTGCCAATGTCCTTCACCACGACATCGCACTTTGCGGTCACGGTTGTACTAGCGCTACTGGTGTTTTTAACCGTAACCATCGTAGGTTTTGTGAAGCATGGAGCTGGATTTCTTGGGCTTTTTTGGGTTTCGTCCGCACCATTGCCGCTTCGCCCGGTTCTCGCCATCATTGAGTTGATATCCTACTTTGTGCGTCCTGTCAGCCACAGCATTCGCTTGGCGGGTAACGTAATGGCTGGTCATGCAGTCATAAAAGTTTTTGCGGGGTTCGCGGCAATTGCTGTCGTTAGCCCAATTTCGGTCGTTGCCATCACAGCAATGTACGGCCTTGAGGTCTTAGTGGCGTTTATTCAGGCCTACGTTTTTACCATCTTGACCTGTGTCTACTTAAAAGACGCGCTGCATCCGTCGCACTAGGGTCGAAAACAAAATATTATCTATTAACTTCCAATCGTAAGGAGATACATCAATGGAAGGTCAACTCGCACATATCGGCGCAGGTCTCGCAGCTATCGGTTCCGGCGCAGCCGCAATCGGTGTTGGTAACGTTGCAGGCAACTACCTTTCGGGCGCACTGCGCAATCCATCTGCAGCCGCCTCACAGACCGCCACCCTCTTCATCGGTATTGCATTCGCAGAGGCGTTGGGCATCTTCGCCTTCCTCGTCGCTCTGCTGTTAATGTTCGCCGTCTAATTCGGAGAGCTATCCTTACGTTCGGGCGTGGCACGGAATAACGCCACGCTCGCGATCACACGGAAGTTCCGAGGAGAAAGACATGGCATCCGAAACGAACGAAGCCACAACTCACGCCGCAGAAGTATCCTCTGCGCCAGGTATGCCGCAGCTCGACTTCTCGAACTGGGGCAACCAAATTTTCTGGCTCATGATCACGTTGGCCGCGATTTACCTCATTCTGTCGCGCATCGCACTACCGCGGATCGCGGCAGTTCTGGCGGAGCGCCAGGGGACAATAACCAATGACATTGCTGCGGCGGAAGAGCTAAAGGCAAAGGCAGTCGAAGCTGAAGAGGTCTACAATAAGGCACTCGCGGATGCTCGCGCGGAAGCCCAACGCATCGTTGCGGAGACTAAAGTCGAAATTCAAGCAGATCTGGACGTGGCAACATCAAAGGCTGATGCAGAAATCGCTGCAAAAGCAGCTGAATCGGAAAAAGCTATTTTGGCTATTCGTGCGGGAGCCATGCAGAGCATTAAAGAAGTGGCAAACGCAACCGCAGTTCACGTTATTGTCGCCTTGGGTGGAAAGACAGATGAAGCGGATGTGAAAGCCGCTGTTGATGCTCGGATGGAAGGGTAAAAGCATGCGTATTTTAGCAATTTTTGGAGCTTTGATCGTTGCAAGCCCGGCATTTGCAGCGAGTGGACCTTTCTTCTCGCTGGGTAATACTAATTTCATTGTGACCCTTGCGTTTATCCTGTTCATTGCTGTTTTGTTCTACTTCAAAGTTCCGTCGCTTTTGGGTGGTATGCTGGATCAGCGTGCGGAAGGAATACAGTCGGAACTGGATGAGGCTCGTTCGCTCCGCGAAGAAGCACAGACTGTCCTAGCCTCTTATGAACGAAAGCATAAAGAAGTTCAGGCGCAGGCAGACCGTATTGTGGCACACGCCAAAGAAGAAGCTGCAAGCGCTGCTGAGATTGCCAAACAGGATTTGGCAGAGTCTATTGCGCGTCGTTTGTCCGCGGCAGAGGATCAGATACTTTCTGCTCAGGCCAGTGCAGTTAAAGAAGTGCGAGACCAAGCTGTCGTGGTCGCGATTGCAGCCGCTCGCGACGTAATTGCCAAGCAATTAACCACAGCAGACGCCAACAAACTGATCGAAGCTGGTATTTCAGAGGTCGACGCTAAACTTCACTAATACACACAATAACAGTGATAAGAAAACTCGGTCCTTTGGCCGAGTTTTCCTTTTGGTGGGCCCCCAATATTCTAAATCCTAGATTTCCTGGGCATTAACAAAGCGCACCAGTGCACTTAGCAGGAGTGTTGTGCGTTCAAACAAAAATAATTTTCACGTTTGGCTTTAATTGTTTTAATTCAACAGCATCGAAACTGACGGGGAGAAATTATTTTTGTATTAGCGGATTGGATTAAATAGCGCATCTCTGAGTGTACAATCCCGGATCGTATCCGTACCGCAATGTATAGGCGACAGCTCTTTTGAAAGGCAAATCCGGACCTCCTGTATGTGGCCGTTGCGGCAGGTGACAGTTAGCATATTCGATTCGATTGCGGGGTTGGCCTGTAAGAAAGCTTGTTCTACGATTGATGCCGGCAGCTTTACCGTAGTCACCAACTGTCGAAAAGATTCAGGTCTGGTGACGTTGTTATAAGCACGTCTTGCCAAATCAAAATAGGAACTAGCGGATAGGCCACTGCAGCGCCCGTGTTTTTTCCATTGATACCACGCTAGACCGGAAGTTCCCATGATATCAGACATGGATTCAGTCAAATCGCGGGGTGGATTGCGTTGTTTGGTTTGGCAATACGTGGGCCAGCCACGATGAAATTGCGGCCAGAGCCCGTGCAGGGTCCAACCGTGATCACGGAGATTGTTGCATTGTGGGGATCTACGGGCGTCGCCTTCTAACGCACACCAGTTGGGCGACCAGCTCAGAGCCAACACGTAATAATCAAATGCGTTGGCTCTGCCACTGTTGGCCGAAACTGTGGTAGTAAACAGGCTGATTATTAGTAGGTAAATTAGGGTGCGCATTCACTCTTTCCTTATTTGATATATGCTACTATATAGTCGCCAAGTTCCCCGACAACGGAAACCCGCACCCAAAAGAAAGGTGCCGCCTGCATAGCCAGGCATCGGGAAAGATTTGTGGTAAGGAGAAGTGCAAATGTCGAAATTGCTGCACCCCAAAGCGACGGCCGTCTGGCTGGTAGACAATACCACGATCAGCTTTAAGCAGATCGCGGATTTCGTGGGTATGCACGAATTGGAAGTTCAAGGCATCGCTGATGGCGATGTTGCGGCAGGGGTCAAGGGTTTTGATCCCATTGCAAATAACCAGTTGCTGCAAGATGAACTCGATGCTGCGCAGAGTGACCCGCTCTACACGCTAAAGGTCAAGTTCAATGCAGCCGCAGAAGGTGAAGAAAAGCGTCGTGGGCCACGTTACACTCCTCTGTCCAAACGTCAGGACCGTCCTGCTTCAATCTTGTGGCTGGTCAAGTTCCATCCTGAATTGACAGATGGACAGATCGGTAAACTGGTAGGAACAACCAAGCCTACTATCCAGGCAATCCGCGAGCGGACGCATTGGAATATTTCCAATATTCAGCCCATCGACCCGGTGGCACTTGGACTCTGTAAGCAATCGGAGTTGGATGCTGTCGTACAGAAGGCAGCTGCAAAGAAAGCGGCTGAAGGTGAGGTCATGAACGATGACGAACGCCGTAAACTGGTGTCGACTGAGCAATCCTTAGACATGGATGCTGAGCCAAAAATTCCTACTGCAATTGAAGGTTTAGAGACGTTCAGCCTAAGCAATGACGAAGATGCAGACGCGCAAAGCGACGCAGAAGGTGACTATTCAGACGCAGAAAGCTTTTTCAACCTTCCGGGTGACGGAGACGAAGAGGAAGAACAGCCGCGCTGATCTGAGTGGATTCAGAACTTAGAGGAGCTGCTCCAGGTTTTTGGGGTGGCCCTCTTTGTGGGTTTTACGCTACATCTCAAAGCTGTTTGCGCGCACTGAGCGCGGCGTTAATGGTACCCTCATCCAAATAGTCGAGTTCACCGCCCACTGGAACGCCTTGAGCAAGCGACGTCAAACGTACGCAGCCATTTAGCTGATCAGCGATGTAGTGTGCGGTGGTTTGACCGTCTACAGTTGCATTTAAAGCCAAAATTACCTCTGAAATATGCTCACTGGCGATCCGGTCAATAAGCCTAGGAATCGACAAGTCCTCTGGCCCAACGCCTTCAAGTGCTGACAGTGTGCCACCTAAGACGTGATAGCGCCCCTTAAAAATGCCCGCTCTCTCCATCGCCCACAGGTCAGAGACACCCTCCACAACACAAAGCTCCCCGGTAGCGCGTTTGTCCGACTCGCAGATATTGCAAATGTCCGATGTGCTGACATTGCCACAGTTAAGACACTCTCGGGCGGTAGCGGCCACAGATTGCATTGCGTCCGCAAGCGGTGTGAGCAGAAGCGCGCGTTTTCGGATCATGTGAAGAACAGCACGTCGCGCCGAGCGCGGTCCCAAACCTGGGAGCCGTGCCATCATTTCAATCAATTTGTCGATTTCAGAACTGCTCATGCCCTGCGCCTCGTTCTAGAACCCTAATAAAATCCAGACTTGGGTAGGGCGCAAGCCCTCAGAATGGCAGTTTGATATCTGCTGGCAGTCCGAGGCTTTCTGTGATTTTCCCAAGTTCCTCCTGAGATCTTTCGCTGGCTTTGTTCTGTGCGTCTTTAATTGCGGCAAGGATCAGGTCTTCCACGACTTCCTTGTCGTCACCATTGAAGATCGATGGATCAATGTCCAACGCTTTGAGTTCACCTTTGGCAGAGGCTGTGGCCTTGACCAAACCGGCGCCGCTTTCACCGGTAACCATGATACTGTGCAGTTCGTCCTGCATCTCGGTCATTTTGGATTGCATGTCCTGCGCTTGTTTCATCATCTTGGCCATATCGCCAAGATTACCGAGTCCTTTGAGCATGGTGGGTCTCCAGAGGTGTTATACTTACTTAAGTGTAGATACGGTGCCGGGCGCCCCGGTACAAGTCACCGATCCAATATCCAACAGTTCGTCTATCATTTTGCGAGAGACGCACCGATGATCACCTGCGTGGGACAGCTGGATCACAGCAATAATACACCCGCCGCTTGCTCCAAAGTTTGCTGCTCTAAGCCGCATCCGATAAACGGTTTTGGTGAGTAGCCAACAACAAATAGCCGAGCTCAGTGATCTTTTGGTTTAATCTTCCGACACTCCGCTGGAAGGGGGCCACGCATTGCGATGCAAAGAGCCTCAAGCGACTGGGATGAAAATGCGTATCCTGTTATCTGCCGCCACTGAGCGGTAGAGACAGCTAAAATGTATTTCGAGCCGGGTTGGGCCAAACCAAAAATATTGGCAACTTTCAAGTTTTACGCAGTGACCAAGATAGCCTAACCGCTTGCCAAAGTTAGCGTGTAAAAAATACTGATCTGCATAAACCCAAGACGTACCATGGTTATGGCGCGCTTCTCATGTTTAGTCTTCCTCGAAAGGGTCCCATTCGTCTTCGACTTCAGGCAAGGCTTCGACCATGGCCTCTGCGGCAATGTCCTGCCGTGTCTTGATATTGGTTATCTTGGCTTTGGGAAAAGCCGCGATAACCGCCTGCACCATTGGGTGACCGAGTGCGTTGGAACGCAGTACATTTTCTGCTGCATCACGTACTTCAGCAATTGTTTCGCCACCGCCATCATTCACGAGCGTGACAGCCCAGCGACTACCGGTCCAATTCTGTAGACGCTGACCAAGGCGTTGCGCAAGGTCGCGTGGTGCGGCTTCGGTTGGAACAAACTCAATACGTCCAGGCTTGTAACCCGCCAGACGGACGCAGGTTTCGACTTCCACCAACAGTTTGACGTCTCTGTTTTTCCGGATTAGTGCAACGACATGATCAAAGGTCGCGTAGCGTGTGAGGGTCTGTTCCGCATCTAGTGCTAAGGCAGTGGAGGCCCCTCCGGAACTATTTCCGGAAGTGGACATGGTTGCGTGGGCGGAAGGGCCGTTTGTACTGCTAAGTGCAGAACCGCCACCACCGGTAGGCGCGGGTGGCTGTGGTGTGTTCTGCAATTTGCGAAGCAGTTCTTCCGGTGAAGGAAGGTCAGCTACGTGTGTCAGGCGGATTATGGCCATTTCTGCCGCCATCATGGCATTGGGAGCCCTCGCTATTTCATCCAACGCCTTTAGCAACATTTGCCACATTCGGGTCAAGACGCGCATCGGCAATTTATCAGCCATCGACTGACCACGGGCACGCTCATCGGGCGAAACAGTCGGGTCTTCGGCGGCCTCGGGCGTAATTTTTACCACGCTAACCCAATGCGTAACTTCGGCTAGATCTCGAAGAACCGCGAGTGGATCTGCACCGTCGCTATACTGTGACGATAGCTCGTTGATAGCCCCGCCAGCGTCGCCTTGCATTATCATATCAAAGAGATCAAGCACTCGCCCTCGGTCTGCGAGGCCCAGCATGGCACGCACCTGATCGGCGCTAGTCTCGCCCGCCCCATGAGAAATTGCCTGATCCAGCAAGGATTGGGCGTCGCGCGCTGACCCTTCGGCAGCTCGGGTGATCAAGGCCAACGCATCATCGGCAATCTCGGCGTTTTCTGCATCTGCAATTCGACGCAGTAAAGCGATCATTTCCTCTGGTTCAATACGGCGGAGATCAAAGCGTTGGCAACGCGAAAGCACCGTGACTGGCACCTTGCGGATTTCTGTCGTTGCAAAGATGAACTTGACGTGAGCGGGCGGTTCTTCCAGCGTTTTAAGGAGGGCATTGAAAGCGCTATTAGAGAGCATATGCACTTCATCAATAATGTAAATCTTATACCGCGCAGACGCAGCACGGTAGTGTACTGAGTCAATAATTTCGCGAATATCACCAACTCCGGTACGCGAGGCTGCGTCCATCTCCATAACATCGACATGACGGCCTTCGGTAATTGAAACGCAATGTTCGCATTGGCCGCAAGGATCAGTCGTGGGGCCAGAACCTCCATCAGGCCCAATACAATTCATTCCTTTTGCAATAATTCTTGCCGTCGTGGTTTTCCCAGTGCCTCGTATGCCGGTCATGATAAAGGCCTGTGCGATGCGATCCGCTGCAAATGCATTGCGTAACGTGCGTACCATTGCATCTTGTCCGACTAGATCGGCAAAGGTTTCCGGGCGGTATTTGCGTGCAAGAACCTGATAGCCTTTGTCGGGAGCGTCGGTCATAAAAATATCTCTAAGGATTCGTTGTTACAGAAATTAGAATAAGCTCGAGGGCGCAGCGCGTCCACTGGAATGGCATTTGGCAGACCAAGTCGGGAGGGGTGCAATGCGGTTTGAGATATTTAGTCTGGGATTTGGCGAAGGCGAACTAGGCCTTTGTGCGGCGCCCGGAAGCACAGGACAATACAGAGTGGATTTGGGAGTTATCCTAGCATGGAAACCTGAGATGATTATAAGCATGACCCAGCAGCATGAACTGGACGAGCTTGGTGCAGTTAGCTTCTTCACGGATTTGCTGTCAGCAGGTATCACTGTTGTGCATTTGCCCACTCCAGACCTTAGTGTGCCTGAGGCTGCCGTAATCGCGAAATGGCCCAATGTTTCAGCCGCTGCGCGCGGAATTTTAAGGACTGGTGGCAGGGTGTTGGTGCATTGTCGCGGGGGCTGCGGCCGCTCTGGCATGGCGACATTAAAACTGATGGTTGAGGCCGGTCGATCACCAGACATTGCTCTCAAAGAGCTACGTAGGACGCAACCCTGTGCAGTAGAGACAAATGCTCAAATGAAGTGGGCTACTGGTTTTACAACCCTATCTTAGGAGGCCGCAGCAGGGACGACGGCCTCTCATGACCCAGTTGACAAGTAGCTAATTAGCCGCCCACGCTACTTAGATATGCAATCAAGTTGGCTCGGTCAGACTCTTTTTTCAAGCCGGAGAATGACATTTTTGTTCCTGGAGCATAACCCTTTGGGTTTTCGAGGAAAGCATCGAGATTCTCGGGGCTCCAAGTATCCGCAACAGCAACCAAATTACCAGAGTATCCAAAACCCGGAACCGAACCTACTGTGCGGCCTACAACGCCGTACAAATGCGGGCCAGTTGCGTTGGCGCCATCTTCCAGTTTGTGGCAGGCTTTGCATTTGCTGTAAACTTTTGCGCCCTTCCCGACATCTGCTTTGGCTAGCAATTCTTCAAAGCTTGGCCCTTCCTCTGCCACATCCGTGTCGTCTTCATCGGCGGTTTCGACTTCGATTGAGTAGGCTTGCTGCGCATGACCATCGCCATGACCTGATGGGCCGGTATGGTATATTGCTTCGGCAGCCCAAGCGCCAAGCAGGTAGATCAGTAAAGAGCCACAAAAGGCACCCAGGACTTTTGTCATTGTCATCGTGTCAAACATGCTACTTTTCCATTCCGTCGCGTTTGCCGCGTGTCTATCCGCTTCCCCTAAGCGAAAGCAAGGTATAGTTACCGCGACTAAACGCCCAATGTAGTCGGCTGAGGTGGAAAAAACTGAAAATGACAAATCGTATAGCATTTCAAGGAGATCCGGGCGCCTACTCCCATGAGGCCTGTCAAAAAGCGTACCCAGTGATGGAGGCGCTGCCTTGTCAGTCTTTTGAAGATGTTATTATGGCAGTGCGCAACGGCGAAGCCGATTTGGCGATGTTGCCGGTAGAAAATTCTACCTATGGGCGGGTGGCTGATATCCACCGTTTGCTCCCTGAAAGTGGGCTGCACATAGTGGATGAGACTTTTGTCCGTGTCAGGATCAGTCTTTTGGCAATTCCTGGCGTTAGGCTTGACGAGATTGCCACAGTCCGGGCGCATTTGGTGCTACTGCCGCAATCCGCCAATTTCCTAAAAATGCACGGAATTAAAGGTGTTTCAGCCGCAGATAGTGCTGGCGCAGCGCGAATGCTTGCAGAAGGAGAAAATCGGCATGAGGGTGTTCTGGCATCTAGCTTGGCAGCGGAGATTTATGGTTTAGATGTTTTAGCCTCAGATATTGAAGATCACGGTCACAACACAACTCGATTTGTCATCATGGCGCGGGAACCAAATTATGCGCGACGTGGTGAGATCGCGATGATGACAACTTTCGTTTTTGAAGTGCGAAATATTCCCGCGGCGCTCTATAAGGCGATGGGTGGGTTCGCGACAAACGGCGTTAACATGACCAAGCTAGAAAGCTACATGGTTGACGGATCATTTATGGCCACGCGGTTCTACGCCGACATTGAAGGCCACCCAGACGATGCGCCTGTACGCCGCGCGTTAGACGAGGTGGCGTATTTTACGAACTCGCTTACCATTCTCGGTGTTTATCCAGCTGTGCAAGCACGTCACCTCTAGGCCGTTTTGTTTAAACCATGCGGCTGAACCGCTCTTCCATATCGCGGCCCAAGCTTGATACCCGTTGTTCAAGCCTTTGGGTCAATGTGCTGCGAGCCAACTTGAGCGATTGCAACAACAGTCTAGCAGTCAGAGATTTTGCTTTGAGGCCCATCCACACATTTAGCCGAGTACAGGTGCGTGACAGGGCTACTAACTCGACCCTAGTGTCCGATCTGACGCCCTGAACCTCTGCGTGTATTTGCACCTCTGTAGGGCGATTGAATTCAGTAACTGCGAGGTTGATTAGTCTGGACTTGCCTCGGAATGCGATATTTACTCTCCACTTAGCGCCGACACCTGGCCTCAAAAGATCATCTAATCGTTCAACTTCGGCGCCTCTACGCAGCGCAGCTCGTTCAAATATCTCAAAATCTGAGATCATTTTAAATGCTTGTTCGATAGGAACATCGATGTCTTCGCGAACCGTTAATTCCATTTTGTTGCCTCATGTCTCTGCAATTTTTGTGCCAAAATTTGTCGCCTTAGTCCAACCTGTCTGCAAGCCAATTATGTAACAAAAAATGCGCGATTGATCCCTCACGCGCTGGTTTAAGAAATGGGTGCGTGCCAATAAACGACTCGAGGACGTCCTCACGTGAAACCCACAGCGCGTCTTCTATTTCATTTGGGTCAATGGTTATTTTTTCATTTATTGCGTTTCCACGGCATCCAAACATCAATGAAGATGGAAATGGCCAAGGCTGACTAGACAGATAGGTTACGCTTTCAACCTTAATATTTGTTTCTTCTAAAACTTCTCGGCGCACAGCTGCCTCCAAAGTTTCCCCAGGTTCCACAAACCCCGCTAGCAGTGAGTACATGCCTTCTGGCCAGCCAGGGGATCGCCCCATTAAAACCTTGTTTTGAGAGGTGATCAACATAATGACGACTGGGTCGGTACGTGGAAAATGAGCGGTACCGCAGGAGTGGCAATTACGTTGCCATCCAGCGACGGCAATGCTGCTCTCGTTGCCGCAGGTGGCACAAAAACGATGTGACCTGTGCCACCCGAATAGGGCGCGTGCGGTCGCCGCTAGTTCCGCGTCTCGTGCCGACAGATGAGTCATGACACCTCGCAGTTCACAGAACAGATGGTCGTCGGGCAAACTTGGATGGTGTTGCAGGCTGGGATCAAAGAATTGTTTAAGAATTTCTGCATCTAGTTGATCTGGTTGCCAGTCAGAAATATCTTCGGCGAAATATGCAGCACTGCGATCTGTGCCGAGAAAAATTGGCGGTACTTTTGCATTTGAAAATAGAGCATGGTTTGTCGGCAGCTTAACCAGTATTTGTTGATCGGCTCCAGAACAAAGCGGTTTGCCACGCCACAAGACAATGGAGCAGCTTGAGGGCTCCTCTCTCAATTCTTCCAAGGCTTTTGTGTCGCGCCTGAGTTCTGCTGCCCGATCGAAAGCAGAGCCACCAAATGTTACTGATTCTGCGTGTCGCATGTTGTCCTCCACCGTGGAGGCTTGCCACTTTGAACCGGATTGAGCAACGCAAACCTTACCAAAGCCCCAACACAATCTTTGCGATTTGCAGAAGTTTGCCAATTAGGAAATGCTGACACTTGCTTGCAAAGGCGGCAGGTCCGGTTTATGCACCCCTTGAGAGGTTGGCGCGGGCAGGCACCTCGCCAACCCGGTCAGATCCGGAAGGAAGCAGCCGTAACGAGCCCCGCTTGGGTCGTTGTCCAGCCTCTCACCCCCCCAACTTTATTACATGGCACTTCGACAGTGGTTGGGTATGAGGTGTTGCGCACACCAAATTCACACCTTGTTGACGCAATCCGAACTTGAATATCGTGCGTATGCAACATTACCTATATGGTAATGAAGTATAACCACTCAGAGGAACTGTTATGACCGAGAGCTGTATTGCGAGTAATGTCATCGAACCGCCTTTTTCCTTAAACCGGTGGTTAGTCGCCGGTGCAGTGGCCGTAGGACTGCTCTCCTTTGGTCAAGCTGCAGAAGCGGATGGCCACGACGTAACTAGTAGTCATGGATATTCTTACTTCGGTGATCTCAAATATCCCTCAGACTATGTGCACTTTGACTACGTGAACCCAAATGCGCCAAAAGGTGGCGAAATGAGTCTCGCAACGTCTGGTACGTTTGACTCGTTGAATCCCTACACTCGGAAAGGTCGGTCGGGCGCACTGACCTCTTTGCAGTACGACTCCTTGATTACTGGAACAGATGATACGGTTGGCGAATACTATGGCTTACTGGCGGAAAGCCTTGAGTACCCTGAAGATCGGGCTTGGGTAGTTTTTCATATGCGTCCGGAAGCGAGATTTTCGGACGGAACGCCAGTAACAGCCCATGATGTTGTCTACAGCCACAAACTGTTTATCACCCAGGGATTGCCTTCTTACGCGCAGGCTGTGTCGCGCATGGTAACCGGTGCTGAGGCATTAGATGATCACACAGTGAAATTTACATTTAATACGGAACTTAGCCCACGTAGCCGCATTGAAACGGTTGGCAACACAACAGTGTTCTCAAAAGCATGGTTTGAGGCTGATGACAGCAGACGGTTAGACGAGCCTCGCCTCGAAGTTGCGATGGGCTCAGGCCCTTGGATTCTAGATAACTACGACATCAACCGCCGGATTGTTTACAAAAGGCGTGACGACTACTGGGCAAAAGATCTGCCGATTAATCGGGGTAGGCACAACTTTGACACAATACGGATTGAATATTTTTCAGACGATACCGCGCAGTTTGAAGCCTTCAAAGCCGGTGAGTATACATTTCGCGTTGAGGGTGATCCCAAACGGTGGGCCTCTGGTTATGACTTCCCAAAAATCGACTCCGGCGTCGTAGTGCTGGACGAATTAGCTGATGGCAACCCGCCTACACCATCTGGGTTTGTTTTTAATCTGGCTCGGCCACAGCTGGAGGATCGAAATGTACGAGAAGCGATCTCCTTGGCGTTCAACTTTGAGTGGACCAACGAGTCGCTGATGTTCGGTCTCAATGTCCCGCGCAGCTCATTCGTTCAGGGAACGCACATAGAAGCAAAGGGTGTTCCTGACGGAGCGGAAAAGGCATTCCTTGCGAACTTAGGAGATGTGGTGCCGGGCGATTTTTACACGACACCGGCTCGTCAGATGCATAGCTCAAATCCAGCGCGTCTTAGTGATCGCCGCAACGTCCGCGCCGCTTCTCAGCTGCTCGATGCCGCGGGTTGGGAAGATGTAGTTGATGGACTGCGTCGCAATGGGGCGGGCGACACTCTACAACTGAAAATGTTGATTCCCAGCAATATTTCCTCGTCTGTTGAGGCAATGCATCAAACATTTGTGCAGAATCTTGTCGCACTTGGGATTGATGCAAGCTTTGAAAAGGTGGACCCGTCACAATATACCCTGCGCCAGCGCGAACGTGACTACGATATGCTCTATTCGACGCGATATGGATCTTTTCTTTCAACTGGTGGCGGTCTGTCTCAGATGTATGGCTCGAAGGAGGCTGAATTTAGCTTGTTTAACCCAGCTGGTTTGGCAAGTCCGCTTGTTGACGCAATCATCGAGTCATCTTTCGAGGCCACATCGCAAGCTGAAACAGATATCGCTCTCCGCGCTTTAGATCGTGCCCTGCGTTATGAATTCTTTGTAATTCCTGACGGGTATACCCCAAACTATTGGGTCGCTTCATACGATATGTTTGAGCATCCTGAAAACATGCCCCCATATGCGCTGGGCTCGCGCGATTTTTGGTGGGTAAACGATGAAAAAGCACAGGCGCTTAAGGCGTCTGGAGCATTGCGGTAAATATCTCTGATGGGAGCCTACATCCTCAGACGGTTGTTGCTGATCATTCCAACACTTTTGGGGATTATGATCATCAATTTTGCACTGGTGCAGTTTGTGCCCGGTGGTCCTGTTGAGCAGGTAATTGCTCAGCTTCAGGGGCAGGGAGACGTGTTTGAAGGTTTTGCCGGTGGCGGACAAGACGGTGGAGATCTGCAGAATGAGGAAATTGTTGGTATTTCAGGGGGGGACAGTAAATACGCTGGAGCTCAAGGTCTCCCTCCTGAATTTATCGAACAGCTCGAAAAAGAATTTGGCTTCGACAAGCCACCATTACAGCGGTTTTTAAACATGATGGTCAACTATCTCACACTGGATTTTGGAGAAAGCTATTTCCGCAAAATTTCCGTGATTGATTTGGTTCTCGAAAAGATGCCAGTCAGCATCACATTGGGCCTTTGGTCAACATTGATTGCTTATTTGGTCTCAATCCCACTTGGAATCCGTAAGGCTGTAAAAGACGGCTCTGCTTTCGATACATGGACGTCTGGGGCGATCATTATCGCTTATGCCATTCCAGGGTTTCTTTTTGCTATTATGCTGCTTGTCTTGTTTGCGGGTGGATCTTATTGGCAGGTTTTTCCGCTGAGAGGGCTAACGTCAGACAATTTTGACGACCTTACTTTCGTCGGAAAGGCATTAGACTACGCGTGGCACATCACATTGCCAGTGGTCGCATCGACTATTGCCGCCTTTGCCACCCTTACTTTATTGACCAAAAATTCGTTTTTAGACGAGATCAAGAAACATTACGTAATGACTGCCCGTGCCAAAGGGTTAACAGAAAACAAAGTGCTTTATAGTCATGTTTTCCGCAATGCGATGCTAATAGTGATTGCTGGCTTTCCAGCAGTGTTTATCGGTGTTTTTTTTGGTGGTTCGGTTTTGATTGAAACAATCTTCTCTTTGGATGGGTTGGGGCGGCTCGGTTTTGAAGCTGCTGTCGCGCGAGATTATCCGGTAATATTTGGTACGCTCTTCATTTTTGGTTTGATAGGGCTTGTTGTGGGGATCTTGTCAGACATGATGTATGTGGTTGTCGACCCTAGGATTGATTTTGATCGAAGGGAAGGCTGATGGCGATGTCTCCACTCAACCAGCGTCGCTGGCGGAACTTTCGTCGTAATCGACGCGCATTTTGGTCTCTCATTATTTTTTCTGTAGCCTTCGGGGTGTCGCTGTTTGCAGAGGTTCTGGCCAACGATCGCCCGATCATCATGAGTTATCGCGGAGAGTTGTTTACTCCAGTATTTAAGTTTTATCCCGAGACAGCCTTTGGAGGTGATTTTCGAACTGAGGCGGATTACAAGGATCCAGTGGTGCAGTGCCTCGTTGCCACTGGTGGTGTTGAAACCTGTTTTGACCAACCGGAAAACATTTTAGCGCAGATTGAGGCGGAGACCTTCTCCGATGAAAACTTCGTAAAAGGATGGGCAATCTGGCCATTAATACCCTACAGTTACGATACCCCGGTTGACCGTTCCGGAGCCGCACCTTTGCCGCCCAATGGTCAAAATTGGCTCGGTACAGACGACCGTAAGCGAGATGTCGTGGCACGCGTGCTTTATGGGTTTAGATTGTCGATCTTCTTTACTCTCATTGTGACCACCCTATCGAGTATTGTCGGTATTATTGCCGGCGCTGTTCAAGGGTTTTTTGGTGGTAAAACGGACCTTATTTTTCAGCGTGTGATCGAAATATGGGGAGCCACGCCAAGCCTGTACATAATTATAATTTTGTTTGCCATTTTGGGTCGTAGTTTTTGGCTTTTAGTTTTTCTCACAGTGCTGTTCGGTTGGACCGCGTTAGTTGGGGTTGTCCGTGCTGAGTTTCTTCGCGCGCGGAACTTAGAGTACGTCCGTGCAGCCCGCGCACTTGGTGTATCCAACCGCGTGATCATGTTTCGGCACATGTTGCCTAACGCCATGGTGGCGACGGTAACTATGCTACCTTTTATCGTCACCGGCACAATAAGCACTTTGGCTGGACTTGATTTTCTTGGTTTTGGACTGCCATCTTCATCTCCAAGCCTTGGTGAGATGACGCTACAGGCGAAACAAAACCTTCAAGCTCCTTGGCTGGGTTTCACTGCATTCTTCACGTTTGCGCTCATGCTTTCCCTTTTGGTTTTTATCTTTGAGGGTGTGAGGGACGCATTCGATCCGCGAAAGACCTTCTCATGAGCATACTCAAAGTGAAGAATTTGCATGTGGGTTTTCGTCAGGATGGGCGGGTAATAGATGCCGTCAAAGGCGTTTCATTTTCTGTTGATCGAGGTGAAACCGTAGCTCTTGTCGGAGAATCTGGTTCAGGAAAGTCTGTCACTGCGCTTAGCACCGTCTCTTTGTTGCCGAGCAGTGCCGAAGTGTCGGGGTCAGTAACATATGATGGTCAGGAGATGATTGGCGCTAATGAAGCTCGGCTGCGCCAAGTGCGTGGGAACGATATTTCATTCATTTTTCAGGAGCCGATGACATCGCTGAACCCGTTGCACACGCTGGAAAAGCAACTGGCCGAAAGCCTTGCGCTACACCAAGGGATTGTGGGCGATTCTGCTAAAGAGCGCATTATCGAACTGATGGAAAAAGTTGGAATTCGCGATGCTCAGAACCGTCTTGGTGCGTACCCACACCAACTCAGTGGAGGTCAAAGACAACGGGTTATGATAGCCATGGCATTGGCTAATAAACCGGACATTCTAATTGCGGATGAACCGACAACTGCGCTGGACGTTACAATACAATCTCAAATTCTCGAATTGCTGGCAGATTTGAAGTCAGCCGAGGGCATGGGTTTATTATTTATCACTCACGATCTTGGGATCGTGCGGCGCATAGCTGATAAGGTTTGCGTTATGAAAGATGGCGAGATTATTGAATTCGGATCAGTGTCTGAAATATTTGCTCGCCCCAAGCATGAATATACCCGCAAGCTTTTGAGTGCGCGGGCGGTTGGAGCTCCTGACGCAGTGGATAAAGCTGCTGCCGTGATTGCGAAGACCAACAACTTAAAGGTTTGGTTTCCGATTCAAAGTGGGTTTTTGAAGCGTACAATTGGTCACGTAAAGGCAGTCAACGACGCTACACTGGATGTTAGGGCTGGCGAGACCGTAGGAATTGTCGGCGAAAGTGGTTCTGGTAAAACTACGGTCGCGTTGGCGCTCATGCGGCTCATCTCCTCTGAAGGTGGTATCATTTTTGACGGGCAAGATGTCCGGCAATGGTCGACGCGTGAGCTGCGCAATCTTCGCAAGCATATGCAAATCGTCTTCCAGGATCCATTCGGCAGTCTAAGTCCTCGGATGACTTGCGAGCAGATCATAGCTGAAGGTCTAGGGGTCCACGGCACACCTGATGGGCGCAAAGCCCGAACACTAGTGGGCGAGGTCATGGAGGAAGTTGGGCTTAATCCAGAAACAATGGATCGATATCCCCATGAGTTTTCTGGTGGGCAAAGGCAACGTATCGCAATTGCGAGAGCGATGATTTTGCGCCCCAAGTTGGTTGTGCTAGATGAACCAACCAGTGCACTCGACATGACGGTTCAGGTGCAAATCGTTGATTTGCTCCGGAACCTACAAAAAAAATACGGATTGGCTTATCTATTCATAAGTCATGATTTAAATGTTGTGCGCGCTATGAGTCACAAAATCATGGTGATGAAAGGTGGTGATGTGGTGGAGCAGGGTGACGCAAAGGCTGTCTTTGAAAACCCACAAACAGAATACACCCGTGAGCTATTGGCCGCGGCTCCAGACATTCAGCCGTTTGATTGAAACGCGGCCTTGGCTTTCGTCAGTACGGTCAACCGCCAAAAGCTAACAGGTTTCATCTTTCGCGATATATGTTATTTGCTGCATTTTCTAGATTGCAGAGCTGTGTCCTGCCTTGGATAGGTCATAGGCATCCAGCGCACGAGCCACCATTCGCGTAAGTGGACGCGCGTCTGGTGGAATGAATAGGCCAAGAGACGTGCGGGTGAGCACATCTGGGAATTGCGCCATGACATCGGTGTAGACGCTTTCTAGGTCAACCTTTGGAATACCAAATGTCCCCATGATATCTTCCGAATTGATCTGAAAGTTACACATCAGTGCCATTATCATTCGAGAGCGCATCTTGTCTTCGCCTTTGAAGACATGGCCGCGCGATGTTGAAAATTGGCCGTTTCGGATTGCACCAGTGTAGGTTGAGGTCGATGGAGCATTTTGTGCAAAGCCCTGCGGGAATTGAGCAATTGAGGATGCGCCGATGCCTATCAAAACATCTGCGGTGTCATCCGTGTAACCTTGGAAATTACGCCGCAGAGTTCCATTTTTGAGTGCTAACGAAAGGCCATCTTCTTTAGTGGCGAAATGGTCGATACCTATTGCTTCATAATTATCCCAAACGAACAGTTTTTGAGCTGTCTCAAATAGGCTCAGCCGCTCTTGTGGCGTTGGCAAAGCCTCGGATGGTATCAACTGTTGGCGCTTAGCCATCCATGGAACATGCGCATAGCCGTAAAGTGCAACCCGATCTGGCGAAAGTGAAAGTAATTTTTGGACGCTTTCCGTAATTCGTTTCTTAGATTGGTGTGGCAGGCCGAAAAGAATATCGGCATTCAGGCTCTTAACACCATGGCTGCGGATCGCGTCAGCCGCATCGCGTGTGATTTCGTAGCCCTGAATGCGCCCAATCGTTTTTTGAATTTCTGCATCAAAATCCTGAATACCAATTGACGCTCGGCTCATTCCTGCACGTGACAGTACACTGAGTCGCGCGTTGTCGATTTCATTTGGATCGATCTCAACTGAAAACTCTCCGCCTTCTGCCATCGGGACTACATCAAAGATTGCACCAGCTAGGTCTTCCATCATGCCAGGTTCAAGCAGAGTGGGGGTGCCACCGCCCCAGTGGAGACGGGAGAGGCTGATACCCTCTGGTAATTTTTTTTTGAGTAGCGCAAGCTCCTGCTTTAGCGTTTCTACATATGCAGCCACTGGCGAGGCACTTGCAGTACCTTGTGTCCTGCAGGCGCAAAACCAACACAGTCTGCGGCAGAACGGCACATGTACGTACAACGAAACCTGAGTACCTGCAGGTATTGCACTTATCCAAGAGCTATAAATATCGGGCGCTACGTCATTATTGAAGTGCGGTGCGGTTGGGTAGCTTGTGTAGCGGGGAACTTTTGCGTCAAACAGCCCCAGCTTAGCCAATTGTGTTCTTGTTTCCATACATTTATAAATACTTCCATTAACTTTTTTACATCTTTGATACAGATCAAGCGCGGACATGAATAAATTTAAAGATCAACCTGCCCCTTTATCTATGGATTGTGGAAACTGCCCAATCCAGCATCGCGCTGTTTGTGCGCGCTGCGAACCAAATGAACTAGCTAAGTTAGATGCGATCAAATATTACCGTACCTTTGAAGTAGGCCAAACAGTAGTTTGGTCTGGTGATCCAATGAATTTCGTTGGGTCAGTAGTCTCGGGCATCGCCTCCTTGACGCAGACGATGGAAGATGGGCGTACGCAGATGGTCGGCCTTTTGCTGCCGAGTGATTTTGTCGGTCGCCCCGGGCGCATGTCTGCGGCTTATGACGTGGTTGCGACAACAGATTTGGTAATGTGTTGTTTTCGCAAAAAATCATTCGAGAATATGATGGAGGAAACCCCTCATGTAGCGCAGCGGCTTTTAGAAATGACGTTAGATGAGCTGGACGCTGCACGTGAGTGGATGTTGGTTCTTGGCCGCAAAACGGCGCGGGAGAAAATTGCCAGTCTTTTGTCGATCATTGCGCGCAGGGATGCCTCGTTGAAGTTGAGCCCAGCGTCGAAGAAGTTAGTGTTTGACCTGCCGCTGACGAGAGAAGCGATGGCGGACTATCTCGGACTGACGCTTGAAACCGTGAGCCGACAGATGTCAGCCTTGAAACGGGATAAGGTTATTCTATTGCAAGGAAAACGCAACGTTACGATCCCTGATCTATCACGCCTGCTTAATGAAGCAGGTGATGACGGAGATGGTGGTGTAATGGCCTGAGTTTCATCAGGATATCTTCAGGTATTGGTTTTGGAAAATCCGCGTGCGTGATGCCTCAATGGGCCAAGAAAACTGGGATGTTCGCCTGCTCCAACATGTTCCGTGTTGCACCGCCCAAAATCGCCTCACGGAAGCGTGAATGGCCGTACGCTCCCATGACTACCATGTCCGCTCCTTTGTCTCGAGCGTGCCTCATCAAAATGTCTGAAATTCTAGGCAGAGTTCTGGCTAGAACATCAACTTCGACCCTCACACCATGGCGAGAAAGGAATTGAGACAATAGTCCACCAGGGTCTGATCGTTGTGGGCCGTGTGTTGGCGGATCAATGACGACGACACGAACTAGATCGGCAGCCCTCAAAAAAGGCAGAGCCGCACGCGCAGCCACTAGTGCTTCAGAACTCTCATTCCAACCGATGGTAATATGCCGGGGTTTAGTAATGGGTTTACAAGAGTCCGGTATCAATAGAACTGGAGCTTGGCCCTCAAACAGCGCAGCTTCCAGTGTTGGTGCGAGTTCGGCGCCCCGATCGACACCATACGGCTTGGGAAGAATCACAAGGTCTGAGAAGCGAGCGTGGGACGCCACGTGGCGTCCCAGATCAGCAATTTGAGCGACACCAGAATCGGTAGTCCAGCGAACACCGCTACCTTTTAGAATGGATTGAGCATGCGACTCGATGGTGTCAGCCTCGTCGTGCGCCAGGTTCAGGGTTTCTTGCAAAATCATTGCGTTAGCACCTGCGTAATAATAACCCGCTTGGCTGCGATCCACTCCAAGGCACAATATATCGTAGTGTGCGTCTTGAGCACCAGCCAAGGCGATCCCTTGTGCAAGTGGCCCTTCGGCTAATTTTTCATTTGTTAGCACTGACAGGAGAGATTTGTAGGCCATTTTGGCATTCCCATGGTAATCATGATATGTCTAATATGTATATTTCACGTAGGCGGCATATTTTGCCGCGCTGGCTTATCGCAGAATTGGGGCCTATTTCTGACTTGAGCGCTTTGATGCAGATCAAGGTATTCTTCTCGTTACAGCTTCAAAAGACGGTTAGTCTAAATCCGCTAAGGCGCGATAAAGTTCGGGTCTAGCAAGACAAAGGGACGCAAAATGGTTGACTATATCAAGCTGATCGCGCTTGGTCTCATCACGCTATTGGCGATGATGGCGGCTAACTACGCGCGCGACCTGGCTTATCTGGTGCATGCCCTCATGGTGACGGCAGTGTCAGGTGGGTTATTTATTTGGATACTGCGAGGCATCGGCACAAAAGTAGTGCACCCACAGGATGAGTATTTTGACAGTGTTGTGCGTGCGGGCGTTGTTGCCACTGCATTGTGGGGCGTTGTTGGCTTTTTGGTTGGCGTTTTCATTGCCTTCCAATTGGCATTTCCGGTGCTGAATTTTGAATGGGCGCATGGGTACGCAAACTTTGGCCGTTTGCGTCCATTGCACACTTCCGCTGTTATTTTTGCATTTGGTGGTAACGCGTTGTTGGCGACCTCGTTCTATGTTGTACAACGCACAAGCGCAGCACGCTTGTGGGGTGGAAACCTTGGATGGTTTGTTTTCTGGGGATACCAACTATTTATTGTGCTGGCCGCGACTGGTTACCTGCTTGGTGGGACACAATCGAAAGAATATGCAGAGCCTGAATGGTATGTTGACATTTGGTTGACGGTGGTTTGGCTTGCCTATTTGGCAGTTTTCTTGGGCACTATTATCAAGAGAAAAGAGCCGCACATCTATGTTGCAAACTGGTTCTTCCTATCGTTTATCGTTACCGTAGCAATGCTGCATGTTGTTAATAACCTCACCATTCCCGTATCAATTTTTGGATCGAAGTCCGTGATCGTTTGGGCTGGCGTCCAAGATGCTATGACGCAGTGGTGGTATGGTCATAACGCCGTAGGTTTTTTCCTTACTGCCGGTTTCCTTGGCATGATGTACTACTTCATTCCAAAACAAGCTGAGCGTCCAGTATTTTCTTACAAGTTGTCGATCATTCATTTTTGGGCGTTGATCTTCCTTTATATTTGGGCTGGTCCGCATCATTTGCATTACACCGCATTGCCGGACTGGGCCTCCACGCTTGGCATGGTGTTCTCAATTGTACTGTGGATGCCGTCCTGGGGCGGTATGATCAACGGACTGATGACACTTTCAGGTGCATGGGACAAGCTACGCACTGACCCAGTTATCCGAATGATGGTCATATCGGTCGGATTTTATGGAATGTCGACTTTTGAGGGTCCAATGATGTCAATCCGAGCGGTGAACTCACTCTCGCATTACACTGACTGGACGATTGGTCACGTGCATTCAGGCGCTCTGGGCTGGAATGGTATGATCACTTTTGGAGCGCTTTATTTCCTCGTTCCTGTTCTGTGGAAGCGTGAGCGTTTGTACTCGTTGCAACTTGTTAGCTGGCACTTTTGGCTAGCTACCATCGGTATTGTACTTTACGCCGCTTCGATGTGGGTGACCGGTATCATGGAGGGCCTGATGTGGCGTGAAGTGGATGCCAATGGTTTCCTTGTGAACTCGTTTGCCGATACTGTGGCAGCCAAGTTCCCAATGTACGTGGTACGCGGTTTAGGCGGGTTGCTGTTCCTGCTGGGGGCGATTGTTATGTGCTATAATCTGTGGATGACTGTGAAGAAGTCGCCGGCCAAAGAGTCGAGCCTCTCCGTCGCAGTCCCTGCTGAATAAGGAGGGCTGGTACAATGGGAATTCTCGACAAACATAAGGTTCTTGAAACTAATGCGACCCTTTTACTGGTCTGTAGCCTTTTAGTCGTGGCAATCGGAGGTATCGTACAAATTGCGCCTCTGTTTTGGCTGGAAAACACTATTGAAGATGTTGAAGGCATGCGCCCGTACACCCCGCTCGAGCTGGCGGGTAGAGAAGTCTATCTGCGCGAAGGTTGCTACGTTTGCCACAGTCAGATGATCCGGCCGATGCGAGATGAGGTTGAGCGCTATGGCCACTACTCGCTAGCAGCGGAGTCGAAATACGATCACCCGTTTCAGTGGGGATCTAAGCGAACCGGACCGGATCTAGCGCGAGTGGGTGGTCGCTATTCCGACGATTGGCATGTGGATCACATGCGTGACCCACAAGCGGTTGTTCCAGAGTCGGTAATGCCGAAGTATGGTTTTCTCGAAAAGAAATTAATCGACGGTAAGTACATTGGCGAACTTATGGCGACCAACGCGATGGTTGGCGTTCCGTATACGGAGGATATGATTGCAAAGGCACAGATTGATTTTTCTGCGCAGGCGGATCCGGACAGCGACTATGACGGGCTGCTGGAGCGCTATGGTGAAAATGTTAATGTGCGCAATTTTGATGGCCAGCCTAGCGTATCGGAATTGGATGCAACGATCGCCTACCTTCAGATGCTTGGCACGTTGGTCGACTTCTCGACCTTCACACCTGATGCATCGCGATAAGGAGTGATTTGATGGAAACATATTCTCTTCTGCGTGAGTTCGCCGACAGCTGGATGCTTTTGTTCCTGTTTGTCTTTTTTATCGGTATCATCTTTTGGGTGTTCCGTCCTGGTGCAAGCAAGGAATACCGCGATACTGCGGGCATCCCGTTCCGGCACGAAGACAAACCCGCCACGAATGAGGAGGCGAGGAAATGAGTACGGACGACAACAAGAAAAATGCCCAGGGTTACGGAACAACCGGTCACCAGTGGGACGGTATTGAAGAATGGAACAACCCATTGCCGAAATGGTGGGTTTGGATATTCTATATCACAATTATTTGGGGTATCGGATATTCAATTGCCTATCCGGCATGGCCCGGCATCAAAAGTGCCACAGCTGGCGTACTTGGATTTTCTACACGAGCCAATGTTCAGGCGGATATTGATGCAGCGGCGGCAAAGCTGGCACCGATCAACGCAAAGCTTGAAGCCGCTGAATTGACCGCTATCCCTGGCGATGCTGAGTTGAGTGGTTACGCTGCTTCGTCAGGCGCCGCCGTTTTTAAGACATGGTGCGCGCAGTGCCACGGTTCCGGTGCGGCTGGAGCTGTTGGCTATCCCAACCTGCTAGACAATGATTGGCTGTGGGGCGGTGATATTGAAAACATCTACCTCACTATCAAGCACGGCATTCGCAACACTGAGGATGATAATGCCCGTTACTCTCAGATGCCTGCCTTCGGCGACGACTATCTCGAGGATGACCAGATTGATGCAGTTGTTAATTACGTGATGTCTTTGTCGGGTGATCCGCAGGATGCTTCGTTAGTTGCTGCAGGTTCTGAAGTGTTTGTGGAAGAATGTGCGTCATGTCATATGGAAGGTGGTATCGGTGATCGTGAGCAGGGTGCGCCAAACCTGTCTGATGCTATCTGGCTGTATGGGGGAGATTATGACTCCATCCTCTATACGGTGTCTTACAGCCGTTATGGTGTAATGCCGAGTTGGGGGAACCGCTTGAAGGAGTCCCAAGTTCGGGCAGTTTCAGCTTACGTCCACCAGCTTGGGGGTGGCGAGTAAGTTCAAAATCTATATATTTTATTCAGTAGGGACCGCTTTTTGTGGTCCCTACTTTTGTTGAATCCGCTAAATAACTTCGACACAGAATTTCGCAATAGGTTTAAACTCAGTCATTTTTGTCAACGGTCGTAGGGCAACGCTCATGGAGCGTTGTAGTTGTTTCTGCGAAAGCGTGCGTAAGGGGGTATGGTGGCTGTGATACAGGACAGTACACATCGATGTTTCTGAATGCGCGACATAAACAGTATGAGAATGTTATTGGCTCAGACGATCTGCAAAACGCAGTGTTCGTGATCTGCGGTTTATAAATGCACTAAGCGCGTTTGAAACGGATAGCTTTCAGCATTGAGAAGTTTGTAAATATCAGAGAACCATCCTTTTATTGTCAGTTTTGATAAAAATTTTGAGAATACAGTTGCGCAATTTGACATAAATCAAGTTCCGTCTCGATGATTTGGAACAGTATTGGGGTAATGGAGCCGCACGGACCTTCCGGGCGCTTCTGAAGAAACCCCTGTTGCTGGTGCAGATGGGGTCATAGGTATCGGTCTTCCCGTCCTGTTCGCGCGTTTCCTGGGAAGGCCGATATCTTTTCTTTTACATCTGTATCTACGGCACTTTTCTACGGTAAGTGGCAGAGCGTAAATTCGCGAAGCAAAGCGGCAACGTAGATGCCTTCTCGTGTAAAAAATTTAAATTCAAGACATCAAAATTCTGTTTTAACTCGTTTTTCAATAACCTCGTAAGTTAAACTCCTTTGCAAGCATGCAGCTTTTGATCATAGCCAAAAATAAAACCTGTATTTCACATGTCGCATTTGACACAGGTCAAGGCATCGATTTGTATTGGTTGTGAAAACAACTTTACCTATTTTCCAAAACGCGAGTGATTCTGTGAGCAGTGATCCCGAGCCAGCCCTTTATGCGGCGCGCGAACCGATCTTCCCAAAACGAGTTCAGGGAAAGTTCAGAAACTTAAAATGGTACATCATGGCGTTTACGCTAGGGATTTATTATATTACTCCATGGCTTCGCTGGGATAGGGGACCAAGTCTTCCGGATCAGGCAGTGCTGGTCGATATTGCAAATCGACGTTTCTTTTTCTTTATGATCGAGATTTGGCCGCACGAATTTTATTTCGTGGCCGGGCTGCTAATCATGGCTGGTTTGGGGTTGTTCTTGTTCACATCGGCGCTGGGTCGAGTTTGGTGTGGTTATGCTTGCCCACAGACTGTCTGGACTGATTTGTTCATCTTAGTAGAAAGGTGGATCGAAGGTGACCGTAATGCACGTCTGCGATTGTACAGACAAAAGAAATGGGATTTCCACAAACTCCGATTGCGAGTGTCGAAGCTGGTCGTTTGGGTATTGATTGGAATGGCGACTGGTGGTGCCTGGGTTTTCTACTTTACCGATGCGCCCGCCTTGATGGTGGATCTACTAAATGGATCGGCCCACTCGATAGCCTATACAACGATCGTAGTAATGACATTTACAACTGTTTTTTTCGGTGCTTTCGCTCGCGAACAGATATGCATCTATGCGTGCCCTTGGCCGCGAATTCAAGCCGCGATGATGGACGAGGAAACGCTGACTGTTGGATACAGATATTGGCGTGGCGAACCTCGGGCCAAGAGACGCAGGGAAGTAGTAGATAGTGACCTTGGCGATTGTATTGATTGCATGGCCTGTGTGAATGTATGTCCCGTGGGAATTGACATTCGTGATGGTCAGCAACTGGAGTGTATCACCTGTGCGCTGTGCATTGATGCATGCGATGATGTGATGGCTAAAGTTGGAAAATCGCGTGGATTAATCGATTATCTAGCTGTTGGAGATGAGGAACATGAACGCGCTGGGAACCCTCCGCGCAGCATTTGGCGCCACCATTTCTTGCGCCCACGAACGGTTCTGTACACGACACTTTGGGCGATTGTTGGCGTAATGCTTGTAGTGGCTTTATTTATGCGCACCGATATCGAAATGACAGTTGCGCCGGTACGCAACCCAACATTTGTGACTCTATCGGATGGATCTATTCGCAACACGTATGAGGTTCGCCTTCGTAATAAGCATAGTGACAATCGGCCTTTTCGAATAACGGTCAAGGGAGATCCGTCGCTGATTGTAGAATTGGAAGGTAGCCCAACAGGCATTGTTGATGTCCCGGCGGATCAAATGAAGTTGCAGCGTGTTTATGTTGTGTCCACCAATGGTGCGATACCAGCGGAAAGTGCTTCGACTGGATTTCGAATTTGGGTCGAAGATGTAGCCAATGGAGATCGCGTTTACAAAGACACGGTGTTTAACGGAAGGAGTAAATGATGGCCGAGCGTGAATTCACCGGGCGACATGCGCTATTTGTGTTCGTTGGATCTTTTGGTGTGATCATATTGGTAAACTTAGCGCTTGCTTGGAATGCGGTTGCTACATTTCCAGGAACAGAAGTGAAAAATTCTTACGTTGCTAGCCAGGAGTTTGATGTGCGCCGCGAAGCCCAAGTTGCACTTGGTTGGAGTGTTTCCGCTCGTGCCATTGGCGGTATGTTAATTCTGTCCATTACCGATGCTAACGGAGCAGCCGTTCAGGTAGAGAAATTGCACGCAGTGCTAGGGCGAGCGACAAATGTAAAAGATGATTCGGAGCCCAAATTTCAATTTGATGGGCAAGCTTATGTTGCGCCTGTTGAGCTGGCTCCAGGCAACTGGAATATTCGAATGACAGCAGTTGCACCAGATGGGACCGTATTCAAGCAGCGCGTAGTTCTGCATTTGGACAAGGGCTGATCGATGACAGTGGCGCTGCGTTCGCATACCTCGGCCTGTCCAGCCTGTGATGCGGTTCCTGCGGCCGAAGCGTTAGCAGAGCGCGAGGTACAGCAAGATGTACGTATTGCTCTATCTTTGCCTATGGTGCATTGCGCGGCGTGTATCAGAACTGTTGAGGGGGCGCTGACGCGGTACCCTGGAGTAAAATCTGCTCGAGTAAATCTGACCCTTAAACGTGCAACCGTTGAGGCGGACCCAGAAGTATCGGCCGAGCATCTGATGCAGGTCTTGGAAGCGATCGGCTATGAATCGTATGAATTGGATGCTGGTACACTGAGTGCAACACAATCGAGCAAGGCTGGCCGAGATTTGTTGATGCGGCTTGCTGTGGCCGGGTTTGCTTCAATGAACGTCATGCTCCTGTCGATTTCAGTGTGGTCAGGTGCGGAAGCAGCAACTCGCGATTTATTTCATTGGATATCGGCGGCGATTGCCTTGCCGACTATAGTGTTTTCAGGACGTCCTTTTTATGTGAGCGCATGGAGTGCGCTGAAGCACAAGCGCCTGAATATGGATGTACCAATTGTACTTGCAATTCTTTTGGCTGTGGTGACTTCGCTTTGGGAAACGTCGTTGTCCGGAGAGCATGCTTATTTTGATGCCGCTCTCGCGCTTGTATTTTTCCTTCTGGCAGGACGGTATTTGGATCATAGAACGCGGGCTGTTGCACGATCGGCGGCTGAGGAACTCGCGGCTTTGGAAGTACCGAGAGCCGTTCTTCTTAGTGATGACGGTGAAGAAATGGTACAGGTTAGCGCTTTATCTGTTGGCGACAGGGTTCTTGTGCGCCCCGGTGGCCGTCTGCCGGTAGATGGAGAGATCATCGAAGGACAGTCGGAATTGGATCGTTCACTTTTGACGGGGGAAACGTTGCCAATATTTGCCGCTCCCGGAACACAGGTTAGCGCAGGCGAGGTAAACCTTACTGGACCATTAGTTGTTCGTGCTAACGCTGTGGGTGAACAAACTAGCCTGCATCGAATGGCGGATCTTGTAGCAGTAGCAGAGTCAGGACGCTCAAATTATACGTCGCTGGCAGACAGGGCTGCGAAACTTTATGCCCCCGGAGTGCATATCTTGTCGGCGTTGAGCTTTGTTGGATGGTACTTATTCACTTTCGATGTGCGCACATCTTTAAACATTGCCGCGGCAGTTCTGATAATCACTTGCCCTTGTGCGTTAGGGCTCGCTGTCCCGGCAGTAACCACTGCCGCTTCAGGAAGATTGTTTCGGAAAGGTATGCTGATCAAGCATTCAACTGCGCTCGAAAGGCTGTCTCAGGTCGATACTGTGGTGTTTGACAAGACTGGTACATTGACTGCTGGAACGCCTGAATTAACCAATGCTGATGCGTTTTCATATGAAGAACTCTCTATAGCGATGGCCTTGGCTGTTGGGTCATCTCATCCCCTCAGTCTGGCGTTAGCGAAGGTGGGTCGAGATGCCGGTATACGTCCAGCCGAGTTGACCGGTATTGAGGAAATTCCAGGTTATGGCACACAGGGGAACCTTAATGGAGCACTGGTGCAGCTTGGGCGGGCTTCCTGGGTGGGTGTTACGGCGTTGACGCAAACATCTGCTTTTCTAGCTCTTGGTGATAAAGCGCCAAAGCCATTCTTGTTCGTGGATGCATTGCGAGATGGTGCCATGCTTGCGGTTGATGCGCTCAAGGCTGACGGTAAAACGGTAATTTTGCTTTCTGGTGATACTCCTGGTGCGGTTGAGGACTTGGCAAACCGTTTAGGAGTCCAGAGATGGGTTGCTGATGCACTGCCCGAAGATAAAGCTGAAACAATACACCAGCTCGCAAATAAGGGTGCCCGCGTTCTGATGGTGGGTGACGGATTAAACGATACAGCTGCGTTGGCTGCGGCTCATGTATCCATTTCGCCTGCATCGGCGTTGGATGCGGCAAGAGTTGCCTCTGACATCGTCTTGCTTGGTGGCGATCTGAGCCCTATCGCGACGGCACTTGCGACAGCTCGTTCATCAACAAAACGTATCCGGGAAAATTTTCGAATCGCGACGGTCTATAACGTTATCGCAGTGCCCTTGGCTATCGCAGGGCTGGCCACGCCACTGATTGCGGCCTTGGCGATGTCACTGTCCTCTATTACTGTATCGCTGAATGCATTAAGGTTGAGGTGAGAAATGCAGATATTGGCCTACTTGATCCCGATTTCGTTAGTCCTTGGCGGTATGGGCCTTCTTGCCTTTGTATACACGGTTAAATCTAATCAATACGACGATCTAGAAGGTGATGCACAGCGTATTTTGTCCGGACAATACGACGATCAGCCGAAAATTTAACGTGATATGTTTTGAGGTGTTGAACCGTAAGTGTGTTACAGCTGCGCGTTAACCCGGGCCGATAGTTTGACAATTAATCTGACGCGCCTTCAGCCTGCGACAAGCAAGATCGGCTGACTCTTGGGTCATACCCATGAAGTTGGCTTCGAAACCTCTCGAATTCTGAACGACCTTTCGCAAAGTGCCATCGAGCGTTGACATCTCCGCTAATGCAGTTTTGAGCAGGACTTTTTCAGCGGCATATCGGCTGTTGAAGCGACCAACATTAATGCCCCAATGGCGGCCTCCTGAGGTGGAAATACGAGTAACAACCTTTTGCTCTGGTGGGGCGACAGTCTTTAAGCTTGTGACTGCTGCTCCTGCATCTTGTTGGGCTTGAAGCAATACGGACTGAATATCCCTCTCAATCACCTGTGCAGCGGCAATTACCACCGCCTGGTTTTCAGGTTCTGAACTGCGAGGCCGCAATTTTGGTCGCAGTGATTTCTTGACTGCCGTTGCGACACGAACAGTTTTACCTGATGGAGGGCGACCACCCTGGTAGGCGGGCAGAGATGGTTTACGTAAGGCGACGTTGCGAGGTGCACGCTTGAACCCAAGGTCCAGCAGCTCAGCCACTTTGGCGTTACGCGACGCAGTCGAACGGCCACCAAAGACTGTTGCGATAACACGTTCAGTGCCGCGCTCGGCAGACGCTACAAGGTTGAAGCCTGCGGCGCGGGTGTAGCCAGTTTTGATTCCGTCTGCACCGCGATACGCATTCAATAGCCGACGATTGGTATTGTTGACTGTCTTTATTCCGGCACTAGTCGAGCGTCGGGAAAAAAGGTTGTAATATTGTGGGTAATCGTAAAGCAGGTGCCGACCTAGCGTAGTCATGTCGCGGGCTGTTGACATGTGGCCGTTCTCGGTCAAACCGTGAGCATTTTTAAATGTTGTGTTTGACATGCCCAGCGCCTTTGCGGTGCGGTTCATACGGCGAGCAAAGGCAGCCTCAGATCCCTCCAACGCCTCTCCTATTGCCGTCGCAGCATCATTGGCGGATTTTACTGCTGCTGCGCGAATGAGATATCGGAACGCGATACGCTGTCCCGACTTTAGTCCAAGCTTGGACGGCGGTTCGGCAGCCGCATTCTTTGAAATGCGCACCTTAGTTTCAAGCAAAATCTCACCATTCTTGACGGCTTCGAATGCAATGTAGAGTGTCATCATCTTAGTAAGGGATGCCGGATGCAAACGCGTATCGGCATTTCTGGAGTGCAGAACTTCCCCTGATCTCGTATCTATAACCATGGCGGCGTAGGGTGCCGCACACACAACAATTGGCCCGCAAACTGCAAGCCAAAAAATAGTTATCAATGATAGCCCGTATCGGGCCGGCCGTTTGCGCCGTGCCTTCACCTGAACTGCCTTTTTTCTGCCTCTGACCGTTGGTTTTCCAACGCATCCATTTTTATTATTACACAGTTAACACATAGTGAAATTCGAATAAAGTGTTTGTTTTGCCCAATTTGCAGGTTGATATTAAGTTGAAAAAATAAAGCGATTAACACTCTTCGTGTTGGTGCCGAGAAACTAAGGCCGCAGAAACCTCAACTAATTGGTCAACCGATCTTTAATACTAGGTTGGGCAGGTTTTTAAGAGATTCGAGTTCCACAAATTTTTGTGAATCAGTTGGCGCGGTTGCTCTCTCGAGCTCCCAAGCTGACCCATTTGGTATGAAAACCCCCCATGCACCTGCTTGAATGGCAGGCACTACATCGGATCGCATGGAATCACCAACCATCATTGCATTGCTCGCGCCATCACCATGCCGAGCAAAGACGTCAGCATATGTGTTCGGCGTTTTATTGGAAACTATTTCAACCCAATCAAATAAATCGCCCAATCCCGATTGGGCGAGCTTTCTCTCCTGATCCAACAGATCCCCTTTAGTGATTAAGATTAGACGATAGCGATCTGCGAGTGCCTCTATGGTTTTGCGAGCATATGGCAGAAGTTCTATAGGATGGCGAAGCATTTCGCGTCCGGCCTCCATAAGCTCGGAGATTACCGACGCCGGAACCCGCTCCTCTGTGATCTCAATCGCGGTCTCGATCATTGAGAGAACGAAGCCCTTAACGCCGAAGCCATAGTGGCCAACGTTACGCTTTTCAGCCTCTAAAAGTCTGTCGTTAAGATTTTCCACCTCCACAAACTCTGAGAGCAAATTAGCCAATCGTTCCTGCGTAAGGCGAAAAAAACGCTCATTATGCCAAAGCGTATCGTCCGCATCAAAACCAATTGTTGTCAGTTTCTTTGGCATGTCACGTTCCATTTATCGGTTAGCCCCTTTTCTAGCGCTACGATCAGGTTATATAAATGGAATTCGCGCAACTTCCCAAGAGCGGAAAGTAATTATGCATTTGCAGCCAGTGCTAATGTCAGATGGTTCGGACGATGACGGGGATGCCGGCGTCGCCGTACAGACGCGCACCCGAACGAAACGGCCACCTTTATATAAGGTGCTGATACTAAATGACGATTACACTCCAATGGAATTCGTTGTCCACATTCTTGAGCGTTTCTTTGGTATGACGCATGCTCAAGCTTTTGAAATAATGCTGACAGTCCATAAAAAAGGGGTCGCCGTTGTTGGTGTTTTCAGCCATGAAATAGCGGAAACTAAAGTAACCCAAGTAATGGATTTTGCGCGTCGGCATCAGCATCCGTTGCAATGCACCATGGAGAAAGAGTGATCTGCTCAGTGCGATCACCTAAACACATGTCCCAATCAAGATTGTTCCTAGCTGTTGCCAACTTCGGTCTGACAGTACCTGTAGTTGGCCGGATTGCGGTATTCGCGCCCCGCACAGGTTATGATCTTTCACTTTTTCAGCCGGAACGATGTGATGTTATCCAGCCCTTTAAACCATGCTATGACGCTTTTGCCTCTGAGGGCTACCGCAGCGTTCTGCGTGAGGTGGGTCCATATGCCCTTGCGGCCGTCATTCTGCCTCGCGCTAAGGCACTATCGCGTGATCTTATAGCCCGTGCTGCCGCTGTCTCAACTTGTGTAATTGTGGATGGCCAGAAAACTGATGGTATCGATAGCATTCTGAAAGAAGTTCGAAAGCGATGCACGGTTCAGCAAGTAGTCTCTAAGGCTCATGGAAAAACTTTTTGGTTTACTGGGGGGTGTTTTTCAGATTGGCGGGCTATCGATCAACAGAAGATTGAGGATAAGTATGTTACTCGACCCGGCTTATTTTCAGCCGATGGTATCGATCCCGCTTCAAGGATTCTTATTGAGGCTTTGCCAAAAAATCTCGGAAAGTCCGTCGTAGATCTTGGTGCGGGTTGGGGATTCTTATCTTATGAGGTTCTTAAGAGAGAGGGAATACAGCGTGTTGATCTAGTTGAGGCCGATCATGACGCCTTAGATTGCGCGCGTCGAAATATTGAAGATAAACGGGCAGGGTTTTACTGGGCTGACGCAGTACAATGGACCGGAGTTGGGCGGTACGATACAGTCATTTCGAACCCGCCATTTCATTCTGGTCGCAAGTCTGAACCGGAACTAGGCATACGTTTTATTGAAGCTGCTGCGAATTTACTTTCACCTAGCGGACATCTGTGGATGGTGGCAAACCGCCATCTGCCTTATGAAACCGCTTTGCAGGCTGCTTTCGTGCATTTTGAAGAAGTTGCAGGGAATAATAAGTTTAAAGTTCTCCACGCACGTAGACCGGCTCGAAAACAACCTTGAAACAGCGTATTCTTACTAGAATCATGTCAGCATGATGGGGATCGCTTATGTCTTTTTCAATCGCGGGTAAGACCGCAGTTATTACAGGTTCAGCAAATGGAATCGGGCTCGCAATTGGGCGGCACTTTGTTGAACACGGCGCTAATGTCATGTTTGCAGATATGGACGAAAAACGTCTTGTGGAAGAGTTAGGAGCACACTCTGACGAAGGCAATGTTCGTTATTTTGCGGGAGATTTACGGGAAAAACTGACAATCCAGAATCTCATTTCTGCAACGATCGATGCATTCGATCAGGTGGATATTTTAGTCAATGGTTGCCGTCAGATCGTGTCGACAGATGCGTTGGACCCAGACGATAACAGTGTTGAATTGATGTTGCAGCAGAATTTGATGACCGCGCTGCGGCTATCTCAAATGGTTGCAAAGCGAATGATTAAACAAAGTGGTGGACAGGAAGAGGGTCAGGTAGGGGCGATCGTGAACCTGTCGTCAATTGCAGCTCGTCGAACTCATCCCGATTTGCTTGCCTATTCGGTTTCGACTGCGGCCCTTGATCAAATGACCCGGTCGCTTGCAGTGGCACTTGCCCCTCACCGGATTCGAGCAAACGCAGTTTCTTTCGGTTCGGTGATGTCGGCTAGCTTGCGGGAAACACTGAAAGAAAATCGAGAATATCGTACCGAGATAGAGCATCATACACCGCTTGGGCGAATAGCTTCGCCTGGCGAGCTAGCGGATGCTGTGCAGTATTTGGCCTCTGAGGGGTCAGGCTTCATGACTGGTCAAATTCTGACACTAGATGGTGGTCGAACCTTGTTGGACCCTGTGACCGCGCCCGCGCACTAGACTTGCATATTTTGAAAAACCACACACTGTGACTTTCAACCGAAATTTTTGGAGGATGTATGGCGGAGCAGATGGATAGCCAGAAAGAACAGGCAAGCCGTTGGTTCAGGAACTTGCGCGACCAGATCGTGGAGGCATTTGAGGGCCTTGAGGACAGCCATGTGGAGGGACCTTTTTCTGATAAAACTTCGGGGCGCTTTGAGGTTAGCGAAACGCGACGTGACAGTGCTGACGGTTCTGATGCCGGGGGCGGGGTGATGTCTGTGATGCGCGGAGGCCGCGTTTTTGAGAAAGTTGGCGTGAATATTTCAAGTGTTTACGGCGAACTGGGTGAGAGGGCACAGGCGGCTATGGCCGCTCGTAAAGGTATTCCCGGAATGGCAGAGGATCCGCGGTTTTGGGCTTCGGGGATTAGCCTTGTGGCCCATATGCAAAACCCGCATTGTCCGGCTGTCCACATGAACACTCGCATGTTCTGGACACCACACGCGTGGTGGTTCGGGGGAGGATCTGATCTGAACCCCTGTCTCGAATATGCAGAAGATACTGCGCATTTTCACAAAGTACAGAAAACGCATTGTGATCGCCATGGCGATGACCATTACCCAAGACTCAAGGCGTGGGCTGATGAATATTTTTTTGTACCACATCGTAATCGTGCTCGTGGCGTGGGTGGAATTTTTCTGGATGATTTTAATACAGGTAATTGGGACGCAGATTTTGCCTTTATTAGGGACATTGGCCAAGCGTTCTTGCCGGCGTATTTACCACTTGTGGAAGCGCGGAGAAACCAAACGTTTGACGACGCTGAGAAAGATGCACAATTGGTTCATCGTGGCCTTTATGCCGAGTACAATCTTGTTTACGATCGAGGCACCAAATTTGGACTGGAAACCGGACATGATGCCAACGCAGTGCTTATGAGCCTACCGCCTCTGGCTAAGTGGATTTAAATTTATATCAACACAGGAATTCTATTGCTGCCTCTTTAATATTGCCCGAGCTCCATGTCACTCAAGGTTGACATACTATCTAGGCAGCATTTTCTAAACTCACATCGGGATTAGTGCATCCGTTAAGAGCGCCATGAAAAGAAATCAGGGCCCGCTTGATTTAATAGATGCATGGCCATTTCGCGCCCAAGTTCGGCACCATCTTCAATAGGAGCGGTCTTGTCGTCGTTAATGCGCTCAGATCCATCGGGCCGAAGAACCTCTCCACGCAGCCTCATTTTAGATCCGTCAAGTTCGCATAAGCCAGCAATTGGCGTTTCACAAGATCCATCCAGCGCGCCCAAAAATGCGCGTTCTGCTGCTAGCATGCTACCGGTCGACGTGTCGTGGATCGCAGCTAACAAGTCTGCTGTATCAAAATCTGACAGACGCCGTTCGATACCAATTGCTCCTTGGGCAACGGCCGGCAACATGTCTTCAGCGGAAATGGCAGACGCAGCAACATGCGACATTCCGAGCCGATTTAAACCAGCCATAGCCAGAAACGTGCAGTCTGCAACACCATTGGACAACTTTTTAAGTCTGGTTTGAACGTTGCCCCGAAATTCCACGACCTCGAGGTCTGGGCGGAAATTTAAGAGTTGTGCCCGCCGACGCAGGGATGAGGTCCCAACCACGGCGCCGCTTGGCAATTCGGACAAGTCATTAATGTTTGGCGAGACAAATGCATCACGCGTGTCCTCACGCGGTAAAAAGGTGTCCAGCAAGAGACCTGCGGGTTGATCTACTGGCATGTCTTTCATTGAATGCACTGCAATATCGATGGCGCCGCTTAGTAGGTCTTCCTCTATTTCTTTAGTGAACAGCCCTTTACCACCAATCTCTTTCAGAGGGCGATCCTTGGCGATCAGTCCAGCGTCGTCACCAGTTGTCTTGATGATTACAATATCAAAGGCTGTGTCAGGAAGATTGAAAGCGTTCATCAGCCTTTGACGGGTCTCATAGGCCTGAGCCAATGCGAGTGGTGAGCCGCGCGTACCAATCTTAAGGGGCGAGTCGGGTGATGGAAGGTTCTGTGTCATCTTCTTGGTTTATTCCTGGTGATGAGGCCTGACAAGCGCAGAAGGGGTTGTAGGTTGATCTTAAAGTATAACCAAGCGCCTCAAATTGCCCACAGAATTGGCCAGTTTTAATTGGCGTGAAATGGCATAGTTTTAAAAGATGGCGGCCCAAAAAATTTTCACGCTTAGGCAACGCGCCGATGCCCTAAGGATTGCGTTTTAAAAGCAAAGAAACTTCCGGGTATCGGCCGACAAAATCCTTTTCACGTCACCGAGTTGGACGATACGTTGGCTGGCTTCTGATGAGGCATCATTCTCGTACAATTGATCCACTTTTGTAATGTTAAAAACTGTTCAAAACTGGATTCTTAACAACTCATGTGTGGCTTCGTTTGAGCAGTTCTTCAAACATGGCCTGTCATGCCATTCTTTTAAGTATGTCCCGGTTTCCCCTGCGTTAATTCCGATCGAATTTCGTCGTTGTGTTCCCCCCGGCGTGGTGCGCATTTCGATGTGGGGATGGTGCCGCGAAAGCGAGGGGCAGGGGCGGCTTGTAATACGCCTCCAGGAGCCTGCCAAACGCGCCGCTCAATCATGTGGGGGCTTTGTGAGGACTCTTCGGGCGATAGAACCGCTGCAACGCAGCCGTCGGTGTCTGCGAAAAGTTTGTCCCAATGAAAACGTGTCTTAGATAGGAATAAACTGGATAACCGGGCAGTCAACTTTGGCCAAAGAGCCTTGTCCATCTGTCGTTGAAATTCCAGATCATTTGTAAGCTCCATGCGTTCTAAGAAGATACTGTAAAACTTTGGCTCAAGACATTGGACGCTAATGTAGCCGTCATCAGCACATAGATATGTACGGCTCCAATGAGGTCCGTCGAGCAAGCTGTTGCCGCGGCACGCGGACAAACCGCCAGATTGGCGAATTGCCATAAGCAAATTCATCATATGCGCTGAACCATCTACGATTGCAGCATCGACTACCGTACCTTGGCCGGTAGATCTGGCTGCAAGGAGTCCAGACAATATACCAATCACAAGGTATAGTGCACCGCCACCGATATCACCGACCAACGTAGCAGGTGTGATGGGAGGAGTACCAGGTTCTGAAGCATAGAAAAGCGCACTCGATTGTGCGATATAATTGAGGTCGTGGCCCGCCATTTTTGCCCGTGGTCCCGATTGGCCCCAGCCTGTCATGCGTCCGTAGACCAGCTTGGGGTTATCGGCGTGACAATCTATCGGCCCCAGTCCAAGCCGCTCCATAACGCCAGGTCTAAAACCCTCAATTAGAGCGTCGGCCGAGGCGATCAATAGTCTTGCGGTTTTGAGATCAATCTCATCCTTAAGATCAAGAGTAATCGATCGTTTGCCACGATCAAGTACTGAGCTATCAGGTGTTTCTGCAGTGGCCTCCCTTTTGCGGTGAATTGTGATCACGTCGGCGCCAAGGTCGGCCAATGTCATTGCCGCGAATGGACCTGGGCCCAGACCCTCAAATTCGATAACTTTGACGCCGCTTAGCATTATTTTGCCTCCGTCAAGATGGTTAGGCGCCGCAAACACCCGCGAGACGTATAGTACCAACTACGCATCTGCACTTATTCCCCTGTAATGGGTTGAAGCAAATATGATCAATCTCTGTCTAGAGAGCGTGCGATCAATTCTTTCATTATTTCGTTCGTACCACCGTAAATCTTTTGTACGCGGGCGTCGGTATAAAGTTCTGAAATTGGGTATTCAGACATGTACCCGTATCCACCAAAAAGCTGCAGACATTCATCGATTATGTCGCACTGAGTCTGGGTGCTCCACCATTTGGCCATGGCAGCTTTTTCAGCAGTGAGTTGTCCCGTCTCAAGCTCCGCAAGGCATTGATCCATGAAGGCAGCGAGTATTTCAATTTTGGTGGCTGCTTCGGCAAGCTTGAACCGAGTATTCTGAAAATCCATTACCCGTTTGCCAAATGCTTTTCGTTCACGCACATATTTCAGTGTCAGTTCTAAAGCACACTCGGCGGCTCCAAGAGCGGAAAACCCAATGATCAGACGCTCCCACGGAAGCTGCTTCATTAGTTGATAGAAGCCCTGACCCTCTTCGCTGCCAAGCAGATTTGTCAGTGGAACACGTACGTCCGTGAAATTAAGTTCTGCGGTATCGTTCCGCTTCATACCCATTTTTTTGAGACGGCGACCAACTGAGTAGCCACGAAGATTTTCAGTTTCCACGATGATCAAAGAAACTCCGCGTCCCTTTGCAGAGGGATCGGTCTTGGCTACAAGCAGTAGAAGGTCGGCGCTGCCACCGTTCGTTATAAAGGTTTTGGAGCCGTTGATCAGATATTCGTTGCCGTCTCTGATAGCGGAGGTTTTGATAGCCTGTAGATCGGATCCTGCTTCTGGTTCTGACATGGCGATGGCGGCAATTTTGGAGCCGTTTGCCAGATCTGGTAACCAGCGCGCCTTTTGATCCTCCGTCCCGAATGCGGTGAGGTAGTGGGCTGCAATATTGTGCACAGCAAACCCCCAACCGCTGTCGCCGGCCCTCGCCTGTTCTAGTAGGGTAACTGCGTCAAAATGCCGGCTTAGGCCAAGCCCCCCATTTTCTTCCGGGAAAGTAGCACCTAGGATACCAAGCTCGCCAGCTCTGCTCCAAACGGTTTTGGGGACGACTCCGGTATTGTTCCAAGCGTCCTTGTTTGGGGTGATTTCCTCAGAAAAAAAGCGACTTACGGTTTCCGCGAATGCGCGATGCTCCTCGTGCATCCAAAGATGGTTCGGCATAGTATTCTCCTTACGGGACGCGAATGAGTGCGCTTCCCTTCAACGTTTCCGTGCCATCCTCGATGCTGGCAGAAAGTCGGACACGCAACAATAACGCTGCGTCTTTGGTAAAACGTTCGGTGATTGTACCCTGACAAGTCAAAGTGGCGCCAACTGGCGTCATGGCAGTGAATCTAGAGGAAAGATTTATCAGGTTGGCGGTACCGGCCCAGTTGGACACAAGGCGGCCAAATTGTGCCATCGACAGCATGCCATGAACGATGACATCGTCCAAACCTATTTTTGTTGCATAATCTGAGTCAATATGAATTGGGTTGTGGTCACCAGATGCCCCCGCATAAAGTGCGAGTGTACTTCGTGTTATTGGACCAAAGCTTAGGTGTGGTAGCTCGTCTCCAACCATGGCTGTTTGAGGAGTGCAACTCATGGTAAAGCACTCCGATCGAGTTGATGTATGATGTCACGAGATATTTCAACAAGCAGACCCCGTTCTGGATGTTTGATTTTTTGAGAAATGTGGGCGATCTCTAGCTTACCACCTTTTACATCGCTGAAGCCCTTAATTTCTGTTGTCACAGTGACTTGATCACCAGCGAAAAAAGAGCTGTGGTAATCATAACTTTCCATACCGTGAAGGACATGACGGTAGTCAGCATTGATTAGATCAAGTGTGCTAGTGAGACCATGGCCTTGGCGTCGTGCGGCATGGTCGGCTTGCGATCCGACGACCGCTGCATAAGTCGGAGGCGCTAGTATGTCTGGATACCCGGCAGCACGGGCAGAAAGTATGTCAAAATGCACAGGATTAGTTTCGCCGATTGTTTCTGCAAAAAAAATTAATGCCCCGCGTTCCAGCGTTACTGCAATTGGAACACTGACGTGTCCTGTCACATTTCGATTAAACACGCCCATGTTCAGCCCGCCTGATACAAAGTGACGACGCAGGCCCCACCGAGCCCGAGATTGTGCTGAAGTGCAAGTCTTGCACCCTCCACTTGTCTCGCCTCGGCCGTGCCACGAAGTTGCTGCGTCAATTCATAGCACTGTGCAAGCCCGGTTGCACCTAATGGATGGCCCTTGGACAGTAAGCCTCCCGAGGGGTTGGTCACGTATTTGCCTCCGTAAGTGTTGTCACCTTCGGCAATGAATTTTTGAGCTCCACCTGCCGGGCATAGGCCAAGAGCTTCATAAGAAATAAGTTCATTTTGTGCGAAACAATCGTGCAATTCGACGACGTCTACCTCGTCAACCCCAATGCCAGCCATGTCACAAACCTGTTCACAAGCGGCTTTGGACATGTCAAAGCCGGCAAGTTGCATCATGTCGTGCGCGGTGAATGTAGAGGGGTAGTCTGTCGTCATCGCTTGGGCCTTTAAAAGAACCGCTTCTGAAAGGTTGTTTTTCTGGGCAAAGTTTTTAGAGCACAGGATGGCCGCCGCACCACCGCAAGTTGGTGGACACGCCATCAGGCGCGTCATAACACCATTCCAAAGAGAGGGGGCTCGCAGCACTTCGTCTTCAGTCAATTCTTTGTTTAGCAGTGCAAGTGAGTTGCGCGACGCATGGCGGCTCGCCTTCACGCGAATTTTGGCAAAGTCACTCAATGTTGTGCCATATTTCTCCATGTGAGATTTGCCGGCGCCACCAAAATAGCGCATTGCAAGTGGAACTTGAGGATTGCCCACCAGCGCATCTGTTTCAGCATCGAAATCATCAAAAGGTGTAGGCCGATCGTGCCAATGGCTGCCAAGAGGGCCGGATTGCATCTGTTCGAAGCCAACGGCTAGAACACAGTCAGCTATACCGTACTCAATAGCTTGTCGGGCGAGAAAAAGTGCGGAAGAACCGGTGGAGCAATTGTTGTTTACATTTACAATTGGAATACCGGTCATGCCGACGTGATAAAGTGCCTTTTGACCTGAAGTGCTGTCGCCATAAACAAAACCTGCATAAGCTTGCTCGACATTGTGATAGGACAATCCGGCGTCTTTAAGAGCATTTCGGATGGCCGCCGCGCCCATTTGGTCATACGTATCAGACGCTCCCGGTTTGGAAAACTTGATCATGCCGACACCGGCGACGATTACTTTTTGTGGCATTGGCGACCCTCTGGATTCTCCAGACGAGGTTATTATTAGCGCTTGTGCCGCTGCAAGAAATTCTTTCCTGAGCTTGTTGGTATTCGATCTTTGTGCTGGTGGTCAGATGCACTACGGCAAGATGATTTTAAGTGCTAATTTGGTTTTGTGCCATCTTTTGGTGAAATCGGGGAGGATTTCAACCGTGGCATTCAAATTTGAGGCAGTGGCAGCCGCTTCAATCTCATTCAGAGTCTTGCGTAGCGCGGTCGCGCCAAATACCGCCGCGCTACCAGCAGCTTTGTGGGAAGCGATTGCAATTTTGGGCAGGTCACCGTGAGTGATGAGGTCAGACGAGAAGTTTTGTTCAAAACCATCCACCTCCTCAAGAAATCGCGAGAATAACTCGTGCAAAATTTTGGGTTTTAAGCTTTCGCGCGCTGTGTTGATGTGATCAAGGTCAATTAGAGTTGTTGTCGCGTCATTACTGTCTTTGGTTTTGAAATCGTCGTCATCAGTCGTCTGCTTGAGTGCTTCTCGCAATGCATCCTTACTGAGCGGTTTATGTAAAAAAGTTCTAACGCCGGCGTTCTCGAATTTTTGCTGCTGGGAGGGCAAAACATTGGCTGATATAGCAATAATTTCGCTGTTTCTCGAGGCTCCATTCCCACTTCGAATTTGTCGCGCGGCTTCAAATCCGTCGATTACTGGCATTGAGATATCCATTAGTATGACATCAAACGTGCGCACTGCTGCAGCGTCGATGCCGGACTGTCCATCTTTAGCACAGGAAACCGAGTGTCCTTCGCGTTTCAGCATCGAAGCCGCAACTTCACGATTAATTTCGTTATCTTCGACGAGAAGGATATCAAGTTGCCGCGGTGCCCGCTCGTCAGTAAGTTCAGGGAACTCCGCAATTGGCAATTTTGCGATGCGCGTTGGAATGGAAAACCAAAAAACGCTTCCAATTCCCTCAACGCTTTCCGCCCCTATCTTCCCCCCAAGTGTGTCGATAATCCGGCGTGCAATACCAAGGCCTAAACCTGAGCCGCCTGTGATACGTCCATACGACGTATCGCGCGTCACGTAGTCTTGAAAAACTGTTTCCAATTCTTGTTCGGAAATTCCTGGGCCCGTGTCACTTACACGCATGTCGAGCGTGTCGCTGTCTATTTTTTGTCCCGAGGCGTATTCAATCTCTATCATAACGCGGCCGTTTGGCGCAAATTTGACGGCATTGCTGAGCAGATTAAGCAGGACCTGCTCTAGAGCTTGTTTATTACTTTGAATCACGGCGACTGTTATACCAACCCATCGCCATTCAAGGGTCGTACCCTGGCTCTCGGCAAGGCTGCTTTGCCCTTTAATTACGTCTTGAATTAGATTTCCAATGTCGACTGGTTCGAGCGGGTATACCATTTTTCCTGCCTCAAAACGTCCTAAATCTAAAACACCGTCAACATGCTGGGATAGGATCCTACCTGAAATCTGCATGTTTTGGATAAACTGTGTTTGCTCTTTGGTCAGCCGTGTGTCTTCAAGAAGTTCAAGGTTGCCAAGTAATCCGTTCAGTGGAGTGCGTATTTCGTGGCTCATTACTGTAAGGAAGTCGGCCTTTGCAGTCTCTCCAGCAAGCGCGCGATCGCGGGCTTTAACAAGTTCATCTTCGTTCGCAACTCGTTTGGAGATGTCACGTATAAATGCCACAAACAATTTTTGACGGCCGACAAAAGTGACTTGTATGGCGGCTTCAACTGGGAATTGTGTCTGATCCACACGCTTACCAGTGATTTGGATCCGACCTTTACCAATAATATTATCTTGATCAGGCTGCGATGCTTCCAGGCTCGCTAAGTGTTCCTCTATGAACAAATCACCGATACGAAATTCGCAAACTTTATCGACTTCGATACCAAATATCTGTCGTGCAACGTGGTTACAATCTAAGAGCTGACCAGACCTATTAGCGACGATAACCCCGTCTAAAGAGGTTTTAAGAATGATTTCCATTCGTTGGTTAGCTTGCTCGAGAGCGATGCCGCGCCTGTGTGTCTGCCTGTAGGTTGACCAGACGATTATTACCAACCCGACTAAGGCAGTGAAAAGCATGATCGTCAAAATGGCCAGTCTTTTTAGCGTGCTATCGACCGATTGTCGGCGCATGTCGGACTGCTGAGCCAAACTGCTAAGTGCGGTCACGGCAAGTTTTCGAACTTCGGGCCTGAGCTCCATAGCCTGCTGATGTAGTTCTGTGAGATTAGACCGCAGGATCTTGTCAGAAGCGTCGATTAGCGGGGCTGCCTTATTCAAGAAAATCTGAATTGTCTTCCTGGACGTTGGAACACCCTCGATTTGAAAAACTTGGTCGTAAACTGGGGAGTTAGACAGTGTTTGGACGCGACCATAAAATATATCAAATTCCTGACGGACGCGCGCCAAAGCTTTGTTGTCTTGATTGCGGGCAATAGTAATTGCTTCTAAAAATTCCAACATCTCGACCTCAATTTGACTGACCGTCCATTGAATATTGTCAGAACTTGAGATCCTCAAACGCTCGAGATTGGATCGAACTTCGAGTGAAACAGAAAAAATCATAATGAGCAGGAGCGATGCGATTGTGGCTAGAGAAAGGCCAAAACGATGATCGCGATATATCCCGGTCAGTCCTTTAGAGATCGTCATGGCAATACGTGATAAACTAGGGAATTTGAACGATACAATAAAGACACTAGTCTATGACAACGAGCCTGTCGAGTTGCCAGATACTCCGAGAGAAAATCAGATCTGATTGATAGTCGGGGGATGAGTCATAGGGGTAAACGATCCATAGTGGTCCTTTATCCCGGCGCGACATTGGCTCACCGTTTAGTTCGTACGCTATAATTGGAACGTTGTTGTCAAGTGATTCTAAGTCGAAATCAGTAAAGTAGTCGTTGATTGCCCAAGCCTCGACGGTTTTGCCAGATGTCCCGACGCTGTCAAGCAGTGCTGCCAGAGGCACACCAGTGAATTTTTGGCGTCCATTTGTCCAAACTGTTGCTGTTGAAAAGCTCACCAATGGCAGCGCGCGTAGCATTTCGATGTCAAACTTCGCGGTATTGTTCGAATTTGTGGTCTTTATTTTTCCTGACACAGTCAGGATGACACTTCCGGTCGGCATGACCATGGTGCCATCTGCTGACGCGGTGTACGTGAGTGGTAGCAAAAGTCCAATTATTACGGCAAACATTACCCGTTTTAATTTCAATGTAAGCAATGGACCCTCATATATGCTTTTGTTAATATGTCATAGCTTATGATTGCTGGGAACTGAACAAACGGATAAAAAAGTATCCGAAAGAATAGGGACTTGTCTTTGTAATTATAAAAGCGGAGTTTAGTGAGAAAATAAATACCTTTCCAGACAATCAACATAGAAAAATAATAATTTATCCAATTCACTTCGTTCATTTATTTGATCTGCGCACAAAAGCTTTAGTTTAGATGCTGAGCTGGAGAATTACAGAGGATGGCACGCCGATTACCAGTAACCATAATCGAAATTGCTCACAATTTTTACTGTGCGGCGCGTGCGTCAAAGGGTTGAAATCTCTGCAGTCACAAAAAAGGTTTATAAATTGAAACTTCTGATTGCAGATGACCATGATCTACTGCGCGATACCCTTGTGGCATTCATCCAAAACGAGAGCGATATTGAAACCAGCTCTTCACCGGATCTTATGGGAGCGCTCAAACTCATCGAAAATGAAGGCCCATTTGACTTGGTTATACTGGATTACAACATGCCAGGAATGAATGGACTAGATGGCCTGCGGTGGGTTTGTAACATGCCTGATGCGTTCAATGTCGCTCTGTTATCTGGTGAGGCAAACCGCAAAATTGCAGAGGCCGCGCTGGAGGTTGGGGCGACGGGATTTATTCCCAAAACCCTGTCGTCAAAATCCTTGATTAATGCAATTAAATTTATGGCGACGGGAGAGCGATATTTGCCAATTGAGTTTTTGACTCAGGAACCAGCCGCAAAAGAGCACCCGTTTGCGCAGTCTTTGACGGAACGCGAGATGCAAGTGTTGAGTGGTCTTTCTGAGGGCAAGTCGAACAAAGAGATTGGGCGCGATCTTGGGTTGGCAGAGCCGACCATCAAACTTCATGTGAAAACGCTCTACCGAAAAATTGGTGTAGCCAACCGAACACAGGCGGCGCTCATAGCGCGTGAACAGGGGCTTTTCTAATATTTATTAATCCTTCAAATTTTCGCGTCACAGGTCTCGCGTTGTAGGCTCCTCGATTAACGCTTAGAACATATCAATTCGAGGCTTTGTATTTGTCTCTGAAATATAATGGGATGCAGATATTGGTCAGGAGTTCACTTGCGCTACGCTTTTGATTTAAGACGTCGGGAGTTTACCGGAAGGGGCAACTCATGCCAATATAAACGACCTTGATAGTTTAGTTACCACTAGTGCCGCGTTTGGGTCGGCGACAGTGGTGCTGGATTTACACACCGTTTGCTAATACTGGCATCTGAGCATGTAAGGTCTGGTGTTGGCGACTTTTTCTGAGTAGGACGGTGCGAGCGTGGGGGCGTTCGTCGGGGACTGTTATGATAGGTCGAATTGCTTCCTTTTGCTTTCTTGCAATAGCTATTTTATGCACTAGTGCCGCAGCTCAAGGGCGTGAAGCCCTTGGCTATGGTAGAATTATAGTGAATGATTTGTTTGGAGATGGTCGAGACCGTTGGCGAACGGGATCAATTTCTACAAGTCGAGTTCTCGGATTTGGTTGGAACGGAAGACTTCCGGAACATTTTGGAGAAATCATCGAGATCCGATATGGGGCTGAAATTATCAGCCCACAAAAACTCAATTCGGCAGGATCTGGAGATCGACCTTTTGCTGGGGCTATGTCATGGGGATTACACACCCACTTTAGATTGAAGAACACTGAGTTCAGTGTGGGTGGAGAGTTGGTTGCTATTGGTCCGATGACACAGCTCGATGAAGTACAAAAACTCCTTCATGAGTTGCTGGGCATTCCTAGCGCGTCTAACACGGTACTTGCGGCGCAGTTATCCAACCAATGGAGTGCGAGAGCCGTGGCTGAGGTTGGTCGCAATTTCTATTTAGGTAATAAAAGCCGGTTGCGACCATTTGCAGAGGCTCGCGCTGGTGACGAAAACTTACTGCGTACTGGCTTTGACTTTACTTTTGGAACGTTTGGTCAAGGTGAATTGCTTATTCGTGACTGGGTTACCGGGCATCGCTACAGGGCCATCAAAAACCAGCAGCCGGGCTTAAGTTTTGTGTTAGGGGCGGATGTCGCAAAAGTTTTTGATAGTGTCTATTTACCCAGCAGTCGGGGTTTGACGTTGACGAACGCCCGTAATCGCGTTCGAGCAGGATTGCACTGGCAACGAAAGAAATCACATTTTTTTTACGGCCTAACTTGGCTTGACAAAGAATTTGTAGGCCAGAACCAGAGCCAAGTTGTGGGGGCTATTAGGCTCGATGTAAAATTCTGAGTCAAATTTACATCTTTTTATCTTTTTGACAAAACTTCGCTTTGAATTTTGATTCGCCTTCGATATCGTCAGGCTAATAAAAAAAATTTATATTGGCAGGTAATTAGGTAATGAAAACGGGCTTTTGTGGCACGTTTGTCATCTCCTGGTCACAAACAGAAGTAGACGGTCTTGAGGACGCGCCGGAGCAAGCGTTGGAAACGGGCGTATCATGGAGCTGGAGTGGGGACGCTGTTCGTGTGGACGGTCCCAATGAGCTACTTAGGTTGGACCAAGGGGGAGAGGCGGCAAACATTCGTAAACGGGCGGCGCGCATGGTGCATCGGTTGGTCGGAGTGGCTTTGAGTGAAACAGAAGATATCGACGAAACTGAGCCCCTTTTCGACGGAGGTTTTGTAGTTACTGATGGCGAAAGCAGCTTTGCTGCAACATTGATTGAAGTCTTGGACAATGCGCCCTTGTTAATGTTTTTAAATGAATTGCCACCAAAAAATAAGGCTTTATGGGTTGTGCACCACTCCATGCAAAGTTTGGAAAACCGACGCTCAATGTCGGTGGAAACCGGTGTCATTTGTTTCACGCCAGAAACGGTAATCAAAACCCCAGATGGGTCGCGCCGCATTGGTGATTTACGCGAAGGCGATAAGGTTCAAACAAAAGATAACGGCGCACAGGAAATTCAATGGGTTGGAAGCAGGCGGATGACGGGTGCCAGATTGTTTGCAATGCCCAAATTGCGACCAATTCGCATCCGTGCCGGAGCACTGGGTATTGAACGACCGGATGAGGAGTTATTGGTTTCACCAGAACATCGGATGTTGGCACGTGGCCGCGTAGCGCATGAGTTGTTTAATACGGCAGAAGTGATGGTTCGCGCAAAAGACCTAGTAAACGGCTCGACGATTTGTATTGACCAAGCGTTACGTGAAGTGACTTACGTGCATTTACTGCTGCCGCGTCATGAAGTGATTTGGGCTAATGGCGTTGAAACGGAAAGCTTCCATCCTGCGAGTGCATCTTTAAATTCTCTGGATGCCGATGACCGGGCAGAGTTGCTTAAAATGCGACCTGAGTTAGAGCATGATCCACATCAGTATGGTCCATTTGCGCGTCGTATTCTCTCGGGGCCGGAGGCTGCGATTTGGATGCATGCGTCCTGATTTTCTACGGGAAAACCTTATGGCAGACGCTATCTCTGCTGCCTCGCTTCACAAAGCCAAATGTTCGCAGTTGGCCACTATGGGGACTTGCAAATCGACAAGCCAAATTCACTACTGTCAATGCTAGAAAAATTATTTTTACAAAGTCTCGAATGGATTGACAGCAGCAAATAAGTAGCCAAGTCAGCACGTGAAGTGGAGATTTGGTGACGAAAACATGTGGCCGTGGATCGCGGCCAGAGTTCTGGTGTTCATGCCGTCTGCCTGGCGAGGAGCATGCAGACTGAACGTCAAGTTCCGGCTTCGGCGTGTTTTGCTTGACACCTTAGGGGACTTCTATATACGCCCGCCTACTGGTGTTGGTGGTCCCCGTGAGGGGAGGCCTGTCATGGGGTAACCCAAGAGGACAACGCCCTTCATAGTCGCTTTGAACAGCGTCGAGCAAAAGAAGGAGATCAGCCGTGACGAAACGCACGTCTGCCAAGTACAAGATCGATCGCCGCATGGGCGAAAATATTTGGGGTCGCCCCAAATCGCCCGTCAACCGGCGTGATTATGGTCCCGGCCAGCATGGTCAGCGTCGGAAAGGTAAGCTATCCGACTTCGGTACGCAGTTGCGTGCTAAACAAAAGCTGAAAGGTTATTACGGCGACTTAACCGAGAAACAATTCCGTCGAATTTATGGTGAAGCTGAGCGTGTTAAAGGCGATACCGGTGAAAACCTGATAGGCCTCCTGGAGCGAAGACTGGATGCGGTTGTGTACCGCGCCAAGTTTGTGGCGACTGTTTTTGCAGCGCGCCAATTCGTGAACCATGGACACGTACGCGTAAACGGAAAAAAAGTGAACATTCCATCGTATCGCGTGAAAGAAGGCGACGTGATTGAAGTTCGCGACAAGTCAAAGCAACTTGCCGTTCTTTTGGAAGCTGTTCAGCTGCCTGAGCGGGACGTTCCTGACTATATCGACGCTGACCACAGTAAGATGTCAGCCACTTTTGTGAGGGCGCCAGGACTGTCCGATGTGCCGTATCCAGTTCTTATGGAACCGAACCTGGTCGTGGAATTTTACGCGAAAAACTAATCCAGCGATCAACAGAGCTTGATTTCAAAGCCCGGCGCCGAGCAGCGCTGGGCTTTTTTATAGCGGATCGCTACTCACTGCGGCCTCGCAATGAAAAGTTGTTTTTTAGCTGAATTTCTTTGTGTGGCGTTGTGATGTTTGCAAAACGCATCTGTTAGGCAAAACTGCTTTAAAGCTCTTGATGACACCGGTATTACCTTAATAAATCACCCAGATGTGGTTTTTGTGCCAGTATTTTGCTGCCATCGTACCCCTCCTGAAGGGAATGGGCGAAAGCCTCTGGCATTGGGGATGTAGCAGGGCTAGACCCATTTGGTAGCAGGAGTTGTGTTGTGATGTCTAGAATTAAACCGCAACCAGGTATCATGGATATCGAGCTTTATGTCGGTGGTAAATCCTCGATAGAGGGTTTGACCGAAGTGGTAAAGCTGTCGTCGAATGAGAACCCTTTCGGTAACTCGGACATTGTGAAGCAGGCGCATGTTAAAACTGGCCACAACTTGCACCGCTATCCCAACACGGACCATGCTGGATTGCGCACCGCTATCGCCAATTTGCATAACTTGGATGTGGATCGGATCATTTGCGGAGTTGGATCCGACGAGATTTTGCAATTTGTCACACAGGCATATGCGGGCGTTGGTGATGAGGTCATTTACCCAGAGCACGGATTCTCTATGTATCCCATTCTGGCGCGCATGGTTGGCGCCAAACCGGTCAAAGTGGCTGAGCGCGAGCGTATCGTCGATGTTGATGCCATACTTGCCGCCTGCACGAAGAAAACGAAAATCGTTTTCATCGCCAATCCTGCTAACCCCACCGGCACAATGATTGATGCCAAAGAGGTGGCGCGTTTGGCTGATGGCCTGCCGAAAGGTGTAATTCTGGTGCACGACGGAGCCTACACTGAGTATGTAGAAGGACATGATGGTGGCGCGAAGTTGGTCGAAGAAAAAGATAACGTGATAATGACCCGCACGTTTTCCAAAATCTATGGACTTGGTGGCTTGCGGGTCGGGTGGGGCTACGGGCCAAACGAAATTATAGATGTACTTAACCGTCTGAGACAACCTTTTAACTTATCGTCGATACAGTTGACCGTTGCCGAAGCGGCAGTACAAGATCAGGCATGGGTTGAAAAGTGCCGTACAGAGAACACCCGTCTGCGGGCGTGGCTGGGCGAGGCGTTAGCTGAATTGGGTGTCCCATCTGATCCGTCAATGGCCAACTTTATTCTTGCTAGGTTTGCGGATGAGGAAGAGTCTGTAGCTTGCGATAATTACCTAAAATCGCAGGGTCTTATTGTAAGACGTGTGGGTGGCTACGGTTTGCCTAATTGCCTAAGGATCACGGTTGGTGACGAGGCAAGTTGTCGTCGAGTGGTACATGCGGTTGGCCAATTCAAGGATGGAGCAGAATGAGCCAAGTCTACGGCCGCGTTGCTCTAATCGGCTTGGGCCTGATTGCATCCTCAATGTACTGGGCGATAAAGCGTGGTGGTCTGGTGGGCGAAGTGACAGGTTATGCCCGAACCAAGACCACCCGAGATACTGCACGTGAGATCGGTCTGTGTGATCGAATTTGTGACAGTGCCGACGAAGCAGTCGCCGATGCTGATTTAGTGGTCTTGTGCGTGCCTGTTGGAGCGATGGGCAGCGTGGTCGAAGAGATTGCTCCAATGTTGAAGCCTGGTGCGACAGTTTCTGATGTAGGATCTGTTAAGCGTTCTGTTATCACAGCCGTAGCGCCGCATTTGCCAGAAAACGTTCATTTCGTACCAGCACATCCACTCGCGGGAACTGAGCATTCTGGACCCAAAAGTGGTTTTGCAGAACTATATGACAATCGCTGGTGCATAATTGTGCCAGCCGATGAAACAACTGATCCTGACGCCGTATCTCGTTTGCGAACCTTGTGGGAGGGAATTGGCGCTAATGTGGAGCAAATGGATGCTGATCACCACGACTTAGTGTTGGCTGTTACCAGCCATGCGCCACATCTGATCGCGTATACGATGGTTGGCGTGGCGGATGATTTACGGCGCGTTACTGATAGTGAAGTAATCAAATATTCCGCTGCAGGTTTCCGAGACTTTACGAGGATTGCTGCCAGTGATCCGACCATGTGGCGCGATGTGTTTTTAACTAATAAAGATGCAACTTTGGAAGTTCTTGGGCGGTTTACCGAGGAACTCTTCGCGCTACAGAGGGCGATCCGCACAGGAGATGGGGACCATCTGTTCGATTATTTTACGCATACTCGGGCGATACGCCGTGGAATTATCAAAGCTGGGCAGGATACGGACGCGCCAGATTTTGGTCGTGGGGCTCCCAGAAAATGAAATTGTGGGCCAGCATAGTGGCCTGCATGATTATTGCGATCAGTTTCGTCTCGGCGGTAGATGCCCAAGCACCAAAACGATCGCTGCGGCCGCTGATCCGTGAGCAAATGCTCCCACCAGCTTTGCCCAATTTCGCGCCGAGTAAATCATTGCGCCCGGTGACTCGCCCCAAAGGTGTAAATCTTACAGTCGAACAAAAAAATATCTCGAAATCCACGGCGAACCCAGCTGCGAAATCAGCAGTGGTTGTGACGGTTCCGGAGAAGAAAACCGCGAAAAAAACGGGACTTTTTTCACGCACCAAGAAGTCCAGTAATACGGTTGGCAAAGTCTGCAAGGACCGAAAATTAGTTGGTAAAGAAATTAAACCGGTTCCGGGAAAGCTTGCTGGATGCGGGATCTCAAAAGGTGCAATTAAGCTGTATGAAGTCCGCGGCGTCCGCCTAAGCACACCGTCGATTATGACATGTGAGACCGCGAAAGCGCTTGAACTTTGGGTAAACAAAGGTCTGGAGCCTGCAATGCGAAGTTATGGTGGTGGTGTTGTGGAACTTAAAGTTGCGGCGCATTATTCTTGTCGCACGCGAAACAACCGCAAGGGCGCTAAAATTTCTGAGCACGGCAAAGGTAAGGCAATCGACTTGTCCGAATTTAGGCTTAGAAACGGCGATACGATCTCTGTTCTGAAGGATTGGAATAATGGAAAAAAAGGCCGTATTTTAAAAAAGATACAAAAAAGTGCGTGTGGTCCGTTTGGAACCGTTTTGGGACCAAATGCAGATCGATACCACAAAGATCATTTTCATTTTGATGTGGCTCGTCATCGCAACGGAACTTACTGCCGCTAAGAAAAAAAAATGCCCAATTACCTGAGCTTGATCACCGGAGCTGGAGCGATTGTAATTGGACCAATTCGCATAAAGCGGTCCGAGAAAGTTAGAGAAAACTCAATTGTGTTGGCCGTCCCGGAAATCTGGGCAACAAGGTTCAGTGCGTCGTTGATTGCTTTGGTAATTGAGGGTGATACCTGAGGGCTATCACGAGCTATTGAGACGATTTCGCGCCAGTTCACAGCACGAATGTTAATATTGCCGTTTGGATAGCCCGCTTTATCAATTGTGATATCCCCATTCATGGCTAACCCAAGGTCGCCCAAGGAGATTTCCGCGAGCGCAAGATTTATTTGGGTGAGTTGGGGTCGTGCATGCTCAACGGCACGACGTGTCCAAGTTCGATCAAACTTAGCAGTCAAGTCCACTTCGAGGGCGCTAAGTGCCTTGGGTAGTCCAATGCCTGAGAATGGTGGGTTTGCGAGAGGTGACGCGACATCCTGGGCCCTCAACGCTATCCTGTAACTCGCACTTTGTCCCTCTTGCTGATAAACCGCCAAACTTAAATTGTCTGCGCCTAATTGCCAGTTCCGTGTTGATTTCAAGTTCAATTTATTAACCGAGATATTAGCGCGGTTGAGTGTCAGTTCTGTTTCTGGATGAAAGACAAAAGAAGCGCGCATGTTGTCGGTTTGGAGCGTCAGTTCCTCGAGTGGGGTCGTAAATGTCTGTTTGGGTGGCCACACGACGATTATGTGATTTGGCCGGTAACTCAGTGTGAATAACTGAAAGAAGGGCATCGCCCATGCCATGGACGCGTCAGGGGCGGTCAAAGTCAGATTGGTGAATGTTGTATCGAATCTGTTGGGAAAGCCCAGTATGGCAAGGTCATCATATTCTGCGACCCAGCCATCATTGCGGCGATCTTCGAACCATCGGTCAAAATTTTTCTCAACGCGCCAGCTTCCCAACACCCAATAGCCCGCCCAGCCAAATGCCAAAAGGATCATCAGCATCGCAAGATTCTTCATCATGGAATTGGCCTCTTTTCCCTCGCAAACAATTAGTATTTAACGTCGTCAAACAAGAAGGGCCAGCGGCAGAGTATGTGGGTATTCGGATACGGATCATTATTGTGGAACCCTGGCTTTGAGTACCAGGAGCAGAGTGTCGCTACCTTGCCGGGTTGGCATCGCAGTTTCTGCATGCGCTCAATCCACCATCGGGGCACGACTGACGATCCGGGTTTAGTTTTGGCACTTGACGCCCGGGATGGCTCACATTGTCAAGGGTTGGCGCTGTCGGTGGCGTCCGTAGATTGGAAACGAACTCTGGATTACCTGCGTGAACGCGAATTGATTAGTTCTGCATATTTGGAAAAAGTTTTGCCAATTCGGTTGGCGAACGGCCGTTATGTTGATGCGCTCACCTATGTGATTGATCCGGGCCACGTGCAATACTGTAATCTTGATGTAGAGGAGCAGGCAAAGATCATTGCTCGGGCAGTTGGAGGGCGAGGTCCTAACACAGAGTATTTGCACAACACTGCAAGCCGTCTAGAAAAACTTGGTATTAAAGACGCTGATCTGGATAGGTTGTCAGCCCGAGTGCGAGAATTAACAATTATTTAATGTGCATGCGGCAACGCAGCGTATATAACCTTGGCAGATCAAGCTGTCGGCGGTACACTAGCCGCGGAAAAAACAAGAGTCAGGATCTGTCCACATGGACCAGCCAGACCACAAAGTCGAGCCGCAATTCACTCAACCGATCCGCCAGATCCTTCTGATGTTGATCGTGCTTGGGCTGACTGGCTTGTTGGCTTATGTTGCGATGCCCCGAGTGATGCCGGTGTTTATTGCAAATCCGTATTTGAATGGCTTCATCGGCTTCGTATTTTTGATAGGCGTGTTAGCCTGTTTCGGACAAGTTTTATCTTTGATCAGTTCGGTGCGTTGGATCGAAAGTTTTGCTGCCCATAGGGAAGGCCGTGAGAGTTATCAGGCACCTTCACTGCTGGCACCTTTGGCTGCGTTGTTGCGCACCCGTGACGCCCACAGCCAGATTAATACGACCAGTACCCGATCTATTCTGGATTCGGTGGCTACACGAATTGACGAGGGTCGCGAAATTACTCGATACCTTGTCAACATGTTGATTTTTTTAGGTCTTTTGGGGACTTTTTATGGGCTGGCTACTACCGTTCCAGCGGTTGTGGATACAATTCGAAGCTTGGCGCCACAGGATGGTGAAGGTGGAGTTGAGGTTTTTTCGCGCTTAATGACCGGTCTGGAAGCGCAATTGGGTGGTATGGGAATTGCCTTTGCTTCATCTTTGCTAGGCTTAGCTGGGTCCCTAATCGTAGGGCTACTCGAATTGTTCGCAGGACATGGTCAGAATAGGTTTTACAGAGAGTTGGAAGAGTGGCTTAGTTCCATTACTCGCGTTGGTTTTTCAAGTGGTGATAGTGACGGGGTCGAAAATCAATTCGTTGGATTGGCATTTGATAACATGGTCCAGCAGCTGGAGGCGATGCAGCAAAGTTATTTACAGGCGATAAGCGATCGTTCTGACCCAGACGATCGGGTAACAGAACTTGCGGAAGCTATCCACCGCATGGCTGACCGAATGGAAACTCAAGCGCCAACGACGCAGGCACTTTTGCGGGTGGCAGAGGGTCAGGAGCGCTTGTTAGTTGCTCTGGAAAATAAAGACCAAGATGGTGGAATTGATGCAGAAAGCCGGATGCGACTGCGGTCGATTGATGTTCAAATGCTGCGAATACTGGAGGAAATTTCGGCTGGTCGGCACGAGAGTATGGCGGAATTACGCACCGACATTTCTGGGTTGCACCGTATTATGCGTCAAATCGCACGCGGGCAAGTCGCCGAGACTTCTGGCAAGCCGTTAAGCCGATCTACCAAAGTAAAGCAGGTTCCGCCGCACGCAGAAGACGGGCAGGAGGGCTGATAAATGGCCTTGTCCCGACGCACCGGACAACGATTTCAGGCGTCAATCTGGCCAGGGTTCGTCGATGCGATGACCGGCCTACTGCTGGTGCTTATGTTCGTTTTGACGATTTTTATGGTTGTGCAGTTTGTTCTGCGTGAAACGATTACTGGACAGGAAGACGAACTAAACACTTTGGAGGAGGAGGTTGCTGCGCTGGCTGAGGCACTCGGCCTAGAGCAAGTTAAAAGCGTTAAACTTGAAACAGAAGTGGGTGGATTAAAATCGACTTTAAGTGACAGCGAGGCGCGGGTGCAACAACAAGATGCGTTGATATCTGCACTTTCTGCGGACCTGGATGCTCTAAACTCTTCTCTGCTCGGCGCGCGCAATAGTATCACTAATTATGAAGCTCAAGTCGCTGCGCTTTTGGCGCAACGCGTCACCACACTTGGAACTATCGCTGATTTAGAGGGTCAGCGAGATGCACTAACCGCTGAACGGGAGGCCATGCAGGCACAACGCGACGCCGCACGTGTCACCATTGCCGGTTTAGAAGGTCAGCGTGACGCACTAACCGCTGAACGGGCGACCATGCAGGTACAACGCGACGCAGCGCGTGTCACTATTGCCGATTTAGAAGGTGTGCGTAATAAACTTTCTGCTGAGCGAGAGTCGCTGATGGACGAGCGTGATGCTTTCGCCCTTGCGCTTACAAAGGCGCGTGATGAAGTCGATTTGCGAATCGAAGCAGCTCGTCTTGCCGCTGCGCGACAAGACGCAATGCAGGCGCTGATCGAAGATATCAATCGCAAACTGGCCGATAGTGAGGGACGGGAAGGTGAACTGGCGGCAAAAGTTGACAACTTAGAAGGTAAGTTGACAGATGAGGAGGCCGCGCGGCTGACTGAGGCTTCAGCCGTTGCTGCACTGCGCGAACGGTTGAAAAATGCTGACGCTGAGTTAACGGCGATGACCCTTGCTCTTGAGTTGCAACGCAAGAAAGCCGAGGAGACGCTGACGATGCTCGCCGCAGCACGTAGAGTGCAAGAAGATCTTGATCTGAAATTGGCTGCCGCCTTGGTCGAGGGGCAGGACGTATCTGAAGATCTATCGAGTGCGGTAATTCGCTTAGCGGCAGTTGAGGCAGCATTGTCGGAAAAGGAACGTGAGTTGGTGTCGACCCGTTCCAATCTAGAGGGTGCGCTTATTCGCAGCGATGATTTTGCTGCGCAGTTAGCACGGGCGGTTCTGGCCTTAGAAAACGTGGAACGAGACGCTGGAGCAAAGGACAAAGAGTTGGCGTCTTTGCGAGCTGAACTAACTTCGGTAATGTTGGGATTAGAACAGGGCTCAAAAACCATTGCAGAACTGCAATTTCGACTCGCAGCATCCCAAGCAGCACTGGAAAAAACCAGGGTAGGTGCGGCTACAGAAGAGGGCCAGTTGCGTACCGATATCGAAGCACTGGAGTCACGCCTGCTTGAGGCGTTGACCGCTAAATTGGCAGCAGAGAGCAAGGCCAAGCAGGCTGAGGAAGCTGGTGACGGACTGACGAGCGCGCTCAAAAATCTTGAGGAGAGACTGGCTATTGCTGTGGCGTCTCGCCAAGCAGCTGAATCTGATGTGAATATTGCGAGGGATGAGGCTGAGGCGTTACGTGGTAGGTTGGCCGCTGTAATAGCAGACAAGCTGGCGGCACAGGCAGCGCTGAGTGAAGTTGGCATTGTTGAAAAACAACTTGCCGCGGCGCTTGCGGCAAAAAAGGCAGCAGAGGCGTCTTCAGGGAAGGCCCTAACAGCTGCCGAAGAACGCGAAGCCCTGTTGCGGACTGCGCAGAAATCACTTGCGCAGGAAGAAGCGCGCTCTGCCGAAGGACTTCGAAAGATCGAAGTTCTTAACCAACAGATCGGTGCGTTGCGGACGCAATTGTCAAGCCTACAGGCACTACTGGATGATTATAAAGAGCGGGATGCTGCTGCTGACGTTCAGCTGGAGGCATTGGGAAGCGAACTAAACATGGCCCTTGCCAGGGCTGCGGCCGAAGAACGCCGCCGGCGACAACTTGAAGCTGCCGAACGCGAGCGTCTTGAACTAGAGAATGCCCAGTTGGCAGAACAAACCAAGGATCTCTCGCAGTATAGGTCGGAGTTTTTTGGTCGATTACGACAGGTTTTAGGAACCCAGGAGGGGGTGAGAATTGTTGGTGATCGTTTCGTCTTTGCTTCAGAGGTACTTTTCCCGCCTGGCGACGCTGAATTATCTGTCGCTGGTGAAGCAGAAATTGCTTTAGTTGCATCAATTTTGCAAAGCGTTGCGGGGGAAATTCCTGAGGAGATTGATTGGATCGTCCGGGTGGATGGGCACACTGACAACACACCCATCCGCAGTGAATTATACGCTGATAACTGGGAGCTAAGCCAAGCGCGAGCCTTGTCTGTTGTGCGTTATATGATTGAGGGCCTAGGTGTGCCTCCTCAACGCTTATCAGCAAACGGGTTTGGGGAATACCAGCCTGTTGATCCCGCGAATTCTGCAGAGGCCCGCGCCCGCAATAGGCGCATTGAATTGAAGTTTACTGAGCGTTGAACTTGATTGCTGGTTTATCGAATTGTCAAGTTCGCGATTTTCTGGCTAAGAACTACGTCGCCTCGGGTCAGCGTCGCAACTCCTGAGTATTGTCCAGATTTCCAACCTGCGTTTGGGATGCGCTTTCCAGCCGCTCGAAAATATTGAGCTTGGCGTTCTTCCAGTGAAACCGAATAGTCCATTAGATCTCCATTGGGACCTTTGATTGTAAAAGAAATTTGATCCCCGGGGCGGCTGCCATACCCGTAAGCAAACAGGACAAGCGCTTTCGCATTGTTTGGCATTTCCGTTTGCGAGGCAGTGCCAGCTTTAATGGCTGCAAAGTCTGGCATGGCAGGAGCGAACGCTACATCGATTAAACCGCCCGGAACGTAAGGGATTGGGTCGGCCCACAGTGCGGCTTGGGTGTCGCCACAATTAGCATTTGGGTTTGGCTGAAATGGATCCACAACGATATCATTTTGGCGAAGTGACATATGCAAATGTGGAAACTGTGTTTTACCACTTAGCCCAATTTGACCTATTAGGTCACCTGCCTTAAGCCTTTGCCCCTTAGCAACGTTCACACTTCCGTTTTTCAAATGGCAATATTGTGTGACCCAACCATCACCATGATCAATTACAACACCGTTGCCGCATTCGCGACCTTCAATCTCCTTGAAGTTTTTTGGGGTGGCAATCTGATCTCTCATGCCAATGCGGGTGCCAGTTACAACACCGCCCGCGGCGGCCAAAACGTCGACGCCAATCTCCATGCTCCGCAGAGTTGGTAGGGCGAAATCAGTTCCCTTGTGGCCGTCATAACTCAGCGCTCCACATCCAATATCAGTTTGCCCCGATGTGGGATCTCGGTCGACATAATTTTGGATAAAGCAAGTGTTGCCGATAACACAATCGACCGGTTTAAATAAAGTCGGTGCGGAAAGAGCAGGAATTGCTGCGTGTATACCGACCAAAAAGCCAATAAGGGTGCCGCGCATCACTCAGCAGTGAGCAATGGCGGCTTATTACCTGTGATGCGAGGGCGCTCTGGACCGGATATATCTAGTACAAGCTCACCATCTTTGACCTTCACCTTAACTAAACCGCCTTTCGTAAGTTTGCCAAACAGAAGTTCTTCGGCAAGCGGCTTTTTAATGTATTCTTGAATCGTGCGCCCAAGTGGTCGCGCACCCATTTTTTCGTCATACCCTCTGTCTGCCAACCATTCAGCAGCTTTACGGGTGAGTTCGATAGACACATCTCGATCTAGTAGTTGCGCTTCAAGCTGGAGAACAAACTTTTCTACCACCTGTAAGATGACATCCTTGGGCAGGGGTGAGAAGGAGATTACAGCATCTAGTCTGTTGCGAAATTCTGGAGTAAAAATACGCTCGATGGCTGCAGTGTCCTCGCCTTCGCGCCGGTCGCGACCAAACCCAATAGCAGCCTTGGCCTGCTCCGACGCCCCCGCGTTGGAGGTCATGATAAGCACGACGTTGCGAAATGATACGGTACGCCCATTGTGATCTGTTAGTTCGCCGTGATCCATTACTTGCAGCAGGATATTGTAAACGTCTGGGTGCGCTTTCTCGATTTCATCGAGCAACAGCACGCAATGTGGATGTTGGTCAACACCATCTGTGAGCAAACCCCCTTGATCGAAGCCTACATAGCCAGGTGGCGCACCGATGAGGCGCGATACGGCATGTTTTTCCATGTACTCAGACATATCAAAACGCAAAAGTTCAACCCCAAGAGTGTCTGCCAACTGCTTTGCAACTTCAGTTTTTCCGACACCGGTCGGGCCTGCGAAAAGATAGTTTCCAATCGGCTTCTCGGGTTCTCGCAGACCTGCACGGGCTAACTTGATCGCGGACGACAAGGCATCAATTGCGGCCTCCTGGCCAAATACAACACGCTTCAGCGACCTTTCTAAATCTTTGAGCACTTCCGCGTCGTTCTTCGAAACACTTTTGGGGGGAATTCTGGCAATTTTTGCTATAACGTTCTCAATTTCTTTCACGCTGATCGTTTTGCGTCGCTTAGAGGCAGCCACAAGATGCTGCGCCGCGCCAGCTTCGTCTATGACGTCGATTGCTTTGTCTGGCAGCTTCCGGTCATTTATGTATCGAGCGGAAAGTTCAACAGCTGTTTTAATTGCATCCGCTGTGTATCTTACGGAATGATGTTCCTCAAAATACTCTTTCAAACCACGAAGGATTTTTATTGTATCCTCCACGGTTGGCTCGTTGATATCAATTTTTTGAAAACGACGACTTAATGCACGATCCTTCTCGAAGTGCTGACGGAATTCTTTGTAAGTGGTGGATCCCATTGTACGCAACTTGCCGCCTTGCAAAGCGGGCTTTAGCAAGTTTGAGGCATCCATTGCCCCACCAGATGTTGCTCCCGCTCCGATAACGGTGTGAATCTCGTCAATGAAGAGCACTGCATCCGGGTGATTCTCTAGCTCGGTAACCACTGCTTTCAACCGCTCTTCAAAATCCCCACGGTAGCGGGTGCCAGCCAAAAGCGCGCCCATGTCAAGCGAGTAAATAGTTGTGTGGGACAAGACTTCTGGTGTTTCGCCTTGCACAACTTTACGGGCTAACCCCTCCGCGATAGCAGTTTTGCCAACGCCGGGATCTCCTACCAGCAGTGGGTTATTTTTGCGACGGCGGCACAACACTTGAATGCACCGTTCAACCTCATGCCCCCTGCCAATAAGTGGATCAACATCACCTTTCGAGGCTTTTACGTTGAGATCGACACAGTATTTTGCGAGCGCACTTTCGTTTTTTTCATCTTCGACGTGAGTGCCGGAACTATCCTCGCTTTCGTCCGGTGCACCAGATATGGACCTGGCTTCGCCAAAGGCAGGGTCTTTCGCGACCCCATGTGCAATGTAGTTCACTGCGTCATAGCGGGTCATGTCTTGCTCTTGAAGGAAGTAAGCCGCATTCGATTCTCGTTCCGCGAAGATGGCAACCAATACGTTTGCGCCGGTGACTTCGGTGCGGCCTGACGACTGCACATGTATGGCTGCGCGCTGAATCACACGCTGAAATGCCGCTGTTGGAACGGCCTCTGATCCTTCGATGTCTGTCACTAGGTTCGACAGGTCGTCTTCGATGAACTCAGTTAACGCCGTGCGCAATTCGTCTACATTGACGCTGCAGGCCTGCATGACGCGCAATGCGTCAGGTTCATCGAGTAAAGAAAGGAGAAGATGTTCCAGTGTCGCGAACTCATGCTGCCGTTGATTGGCTTGCGCTAACGCGGCGTGGATCGCCTGTTCAAGTGTATTCGAGAATGAAGGCACTGCTCGTGCTCCCTCTGCTTTTGTGTCATTGCAAGAATGCTCTTGTTCTCGCGTTTGCTCCAGTACTTCTAAAGTTTGGTCGTTCTGTCGCTGTCTTCAAGGACTTTCTGCATTTTTCCGCTCACATTTAACGTGATCGACTGCGTGAGCTGTTAAAACTGGCCTGTAAACTTGTTAAATTTCGAATTACGATGCTTTTTGCCGCACTGATGATGGATTTTTAGCTCCAATCAATTTCTCGATGCCTCAAAAATCGTCTTTGCGTTTGCGGATTTCAGAAAAAATAGCCGCGGGATCTGCACCCTCCATGCCTAATAAGCGTTGTATAGCTGGGTCGTGGCCGCGCAAAAATGGATTGGTTGACAGTTCCTCCGCTAGGGTTGACGGCACAGTTGGTGTTCCGGCTGCGACGGCTTTTGCGACTGATTGAAGCCGATCTTTGAGTGCTGCATTATCGGGGTCAATCGTAGATGCAAATCGGCCGTTGGCTGCGGTGTATTCGTGGCCAGAGCAGACTATTGTATCAGCAGGCAAGGAGGCAAGTTTGGACAGACTGTCCCACATCATTTCGGGTGTGCCTTCAAATAGCCGGCCACAGCCCAGCGCCATGAGGCTGTCTGCGGTGAAAACTGCGCCTGTATCTGGAAAATAAAACGCTATATGACCAACCGTATGGCCGTCCACTTCAATGACTCGTATTTCCTCAGAGCCGAAATTAACGGTGTCACCTTCAGTGACAGAAATATCTAGCGCAGGAAGACGCCCGGCGTCTTTGGCGGCACCGACGGTTTTTGCCGTCGGATGCGCCGTTAGAATAGTAGGAAGGCCGTCCACATGATCCCAGTGATGATGGGTGATCAGAACGTAACTCAAACGCCAACCTCTTGCAGAGAGTGCTGCATTGATAGGTTCGGCTTCGGGGGCATCAACCAACGCTGTTTCGCCGGTAGCGGCGTCATGCACCAGAAATGCGTAGTTGTCGGATAAGCAAGGGATAGTGACAATCTCAAGGGGCATGGAAATTCGCCTGTTCGCTGTTATGTTGTTTTGAGTTTTGCCGATCATGGGACCATGTGCAATGCACATCGATGTACAGGACCTCAGGAATTTTTATTACCGCAGCGCGTTGGGGCGTGCGGCGCAAAAGGCAGTGCGCGATGAAATGTTGGAACTGTGGCCGGAGGCTGTCGGGCTTACCATAGCGGGGTTCGGTTTTGCCGTGCCATTGCTCCGTCCGTTCTTGGTCGATGCTCGTCGGGTGATAGGGCTTATGCCAGCGCCGCAAGGGGTCATGCCTTGGCCACCCGGAATGAAAAATGTATCGGTCCTTTGCGAGGAAACTTTTTGGCCTCTGGAAACAGGGCATGTTGACAGATTGATCGTTATGCATGGCCTAGAGACAAGCGAACGCCCAACGGATGTTTTGAAAGAGGCATATCGGGTCTTGGGTCCTGGCGGGCGGGCTATCTTCGTGGTGCCGCACCGATCAGGTCTTTGGTCGCGAAGCGATAAGACACCGTTTGGCCACGGCCGGCCATTTTCCGCGGGGCAGTTGGAGACGCAACTACGCCAGCACGGCTTCATGCCTGAGAGGCATCGGGCGACTTTGTATCAGCCTCCATCGCACAGGCGGTTTTGGCGCAAGTCGGGCCCAGTATTGGAAGGTCTTGGTAAGGCGATTTCGCCAGTTCTTGCTGGTGGCGTCCTCATTGTTGAAGCAAGCAAGCGGGTACATGCACCGAAAGGGCCTGGATTACGGGAAGTGGTCAAAAAACCCCTCGGCGTGTTGGTGCCCAAACCTGGGGCAGCGCCGGTGTGAAGTCGCATGAATTGTGGTAACAGGTTTTCGCTGTTTCATGCACCATACTACTGTCGTTCTGGTGCACAGACGAAACAAGTTTAATTGCCGATCTCCACATCCAACTAAAAATTGGACTGAGGAAACCGTCAACATATGGGTTAGTGATGTTGGCCAAACTTGGTTGCTTTACGTTTTGCACCCACAAACCAAGTACTGTTAAAGACACAAGCGTTTACTCTGTGATTTTTTCGCATGCGCTCCAGAAGCTGCGCGTCGCTCATCCGCACAAAGTCGGAATGTACCTTAAACTCATCCAGTTCTTCGAATGAGATCTGATCGTTGTTTTCAGCAAGCTTTTAACGTGCGTCATCAGCAAACTTATTTTCAGCATGGACGGTCTGTTGCATGATGGAGAATTCGTTACGAAGATCCGCCTTGGTCCTCTTCATGTCTTTCGTTAGCTGGCCCACTTCTGTCGACGCATCCTTGATTCCGTCAGATTAAGTCTGGATTTGCTTTTAGAGGAAATGAAACCCCTCCGGTTTGAGCCACGCACCGCCACCAAAACTCTGGTCCGTCTGCTTTGCGGAATTCTGAAATGAAGTGGCGGAAGCCGAGTGGATTTCACCCGAAAGGCCTACCAGTTCACCACGGTGAAATTCACCATCACGCCCTTGTCCTTTTTCTCGAATTCGCGCGGGTCTGCCCATACTTTGATCGAAAACTTTGCTTTGGTGTCGAGCTTTGAATTCACCACCCACTGGGTGATCGGTATCGTCAAAGACGGGACACCCGACCCCGGTGGTTTCGGCTTCCATTTGGGTTTGACCTTAGACAATGGTTTTGGACCGGAGGGATTTTTCTTATTTTTAGCTAACGCTTCTTTCAGCTTTTCGGCAAAGAATTGCACGACGGTCTTGTCGATCGAGCGAATTTCTTTTTCGCAGGCCTTTACGATTGCTTTTTCGAGTTTTCCATTTTCGTCGATGGGTTGCACTGCCTTCCCGACTTTTTGCGCAACCTTCTTGCAGGCAACTTCCATTTTCTTTTTGGCTGCTGCGGGGATCAAATCGGTCATTTGAATATCCTTTCTGCGAAAATGTTTGCTACTCGTATTCTATACAGTCGTTCCCCAAGTAAGATGTCTTCTCTTTCATGCTAACACAGGTTCGCTTGGCAATGTAGATTTTCGAGCGCGCCATGCCATTGCGTGGGCATGTGACGCGCGAACTGAGCATTATTTTTGGTCTTGGTGGCGGGTTTGATGCGGGTTTTGTTGATTTTTGTAATCTCGATTAAGAACGATATATTCAAATCCTGTTGAAGGTATTCAGAATGTTACATTTTGCTTTAAGGTATCGCTTCGCTACTATGTAAAATCCAGAGGATGCGAAGAAAGGCTAATGCCGATGGATAAGCCTAAATCGTTGGGATCAGCGCACTCGTGTTTGGGTTTATGAATTTAAAATCTTAGACCTCGGTCGTACGGCAAAACGTTGCTCGCAACCGAGTACAGGCAATGCGAAGTTTCGTGAGAATTTCTCTGAGCGGTGTTTTTAAAAACACGAGAAATGTTAGGAGACACCTGTTTTGAGACAAACTGAGACAAAAACAAAGAGATAAATTTTACAGAAAATAAAGCAACAGCTCAAATTTTTTTCGATGGCCGCCGCCAGTTCAGGTTTGGTCTCTTATCAAGTGTAATTTTAAACAGTTGACGAGCGCTTTTGTCGGTTTGATACCCCACGCCCCTGATCTTTTAAGTCATTTCAAGGTCATGGTCCATTTACAGGGATCATGATCGGGAATCGTTTTGCATGCGATTTTGTCATTTTTTTTGGCTCTGTCCGCAGGCAAAGGGTCGCACCTTTGGTAAAGCCATAAAAAAAAGAGACTCTAGGTGTGCGCCAATAATCTAAACCATGTTGCGAGGTGCGCACACCTCTGCTACACCCGCCTCGAATTTGACCGGCCTGTTCCAGATTGGTCCATGCAATTCCTCGAACCAGCGCGTACTACGGTACGTCACCGAGGCCAAAAAAGCGGAAGGGTAACAGTGTCCGAACCAGCTTCGATTTCCACAGGTATCGCTCAGCGATACGCGACAGCGATATTTGAGCTTTCGCTCGAGGATAAATCACTTGGCGAATTAGAAAGCGGCATCGACGACCTAAGTGATGCACTCAATGGCAGCGCAGACCTGCGAGACCTTATTACATCGCCGTTGGTGAGCCGCGATGCCCAAGGCCGGTCGATTGCCAAAATTGCGGAGAAAATGGAACTCATTCCAGTTCTGCAGAAAACGCTTGCCTTGATGGCTGAGAAGCGCCGCCTTTTCGTTCTACCCCAGCTAATTGAACAATTGCATACAAAGATAGCTGATCACAAAGGGGAAGTTACGGCGGAAGTTGTAACAGTCAAACCACTGACAAAAACCCAAATTGAGAAGCTTTCTAAATCTCTAGCAGCACGCGTTGGAAAATCTGTCAAAATAAATGCGACCGTTGATGACACTCTCGTTGGCGGTCTTGTAGTTAAAGTGGGCTCGAAGATGATCGACACGTCGATTCGTTCCAAGCTTGCTTCCCTCCAGAATGAAATGAAAGAGGTCGGATAATGGGCATTCAAGCAGCCGAAATTTCAGCGATCCTTAAGGACCAAATAAAAAACTTTGGCCAAGAAGCCGAAGTGGCCGAAGTTGGCCGTGTACTTTCCGTCGGCGATGGGATTGCTCGGGTCTACGGCTTAGACAACGTGCAAGCCGGTGAAATGGTCGAGTTTCCCGGCGGTATAATGGGAATGGCGCTGAACTTGGAAAGCGACAACGTCGGCGTCGTTATATTCGGATCAGACCGCGATATTAAAGAAGGTGATACGGTTAAGCGTACCAACTCGATCGTTGACGTACCGATCGGTAATGGCCTTTTGGGTCGTGTGGTAGACGGTTTGGGAAATCCGATTGATGGCAAAGGTCCAATTGAGGCCGCTGACCGTGGAATTGCAGACGTCAAAGCGCCTGGCATTATCCCCCGTAAATCAGTTCACGAACCAATGGCAACTGGACTGAAATCCGTTGACGCGATGATCCCGATTGGGCGTGGCCAGCGCGAACTGATAATCGGTGACCGCCAAACCGGTAAAACGGCTGTGGCACTCGATGCGATCCTGAACCAAAAGTCGTACAATGAAGCCGCGGGCGACGACGAAAGTAAAAAACTGTATTGTGTGTATGTAGCAATAGGTCAAAAGCGGTCGACCGTCGCCCAACTTGTCAAAAAGTTGGAAGAAACTGGCGCAATCGAGTACTCAATAGTTGTAGCCGCGACTGCCTCAGAGCCCGCGCCGATGCAGTTTTTGGCGCCGTATGCTGCTACAGCAATGGCTGAATTTTTCCGTGATAATGGGCGTCACGCGCTCATCATTTATGACGATTTATCAAAACAAGCGGTTTCCTACAGGCAAATGTCACTCTTGCTGAGACGCCCGCCTGGTCGTGAAGCGTATCCTGGCGATGTTTTCTATCTGCATTCCCGTCTACTGGAACGGTCTGCAAAACTGAACGAGGACTTTGGAGCCGGCTCGTTAACGGCCTTGCCCGTGATTGAAACGCAAGGCGGTGACGTATCTGCGTTTATTCCGACTAACGTTATCTCGATTACCGACGGTCAAATCTTTTTGGAAACTGAACTGTTTTACCAAGGGATTCGCCCAGCCGTGAATACAGGTCTGTCGGTGTCACGTGTGGGATCCTCGGCCCAGACATCGGCAATGTCTTCGGTTGCCGGCCCGGTTAAATTGTCTCTTGCTCAGTACCGTGAAATGGCCGCTTTCGCACAATTTGGGTCTGACCTTGATGCCGCAACACAGCAACTGCTGAACCGTGGTGCTCGTCTGACCGAACTAATGAAGCAAGCGCAATACTCCCCGTTAACAAACTCGGAAATTGTATGTGTCATCTTTGCGGGTGTGAACGGCTACCTTGACAAAATTGAAGTTTCAGAAGTTGGACGCTTCGAGCACGGCCTTTTACAGCACCTGCGCGGCAAACATGCTGCGTTACTCCAGTGGATCACTGATGACGACCCTAAAATTAAGGGCGAAGCAGCCGACAAAGTGAAAGCAGCACTCGACGAATACGCAGCTGATTTCGCGTAAGGGGTTCTGACAGATGCCAAATCTAAAGGATCTCAAAAATAGGATCGAGAGTGTCAAAAACACTCGAAAGATCACAAAAGCCATGCAAATGGTAGCGGCGGCGAAACTTCGCCGCGCGCAGGAAGCTGCAGAGCAGTCCCGCCCGTACACCGAGCGGTTTAACGCCGTAATGGGTGGACTAGCGGCGTCAGCAGGTGGCTCGGAGTCGGCGCCAAAATTACTTATTGGTACCGGTAAGGATAACGTGCACTTGTTGGTTATCATGACGGCTGAGCGTGGTCTTTGCGGAGGCTTTAATTCCAACATCGCTAAATTGGGCCGCGCGCGAGCGCAGGAATTACAGGCGCAGGGAAAAACAGTAAAAATCTTTACTGTGGGCAAAAAAGGCAGAGATAGCATCAAGCGGGACCTTGGAGAGTTTTTTATTGGTCACGTGGACCTCACTGACGTGAAGAAAGTCGGTTATGATGATGCGCAAAAAATTGCGTCGGATCTGCTAACGCGATTTGATGATGAAGGCTTCGATGTTTGTACGATCTTTTATTCGAAGTTTGTAAATGTCGTGACACAAATTCCAACAGCGCAGCAGATCATTCCGGCGTCGTTCGAAGCAGCCGAAGACGCTGGTGATGGCACCCTGTATGACTACGAGCCAAGTGAAGAGGCAATTTTGGCGGATTTGTTGCCGCGCGGCGTTGCAACACAAATCTTTGCTGCCCTACTAGAAAACGGTGCCTCAGAACAAGGGTCGCGGATGTCGGCAATGGACAATGCGACACGCAACGCTGGTGACATGATCGACAAACTGACAATTCAGTACAATCGCTCGAGACAGGCTGTGATTACCAACGAGCTTATTGAAATTATTTCGGGCGCTGAAGCGCTCTAAGAACTGGAGACGAAACATGGCAAACGCAAAAGGCAAAGTGACTGCTGTCATCGGTGCCGTCGTGGACGTGCAGTTTGAGGACGCTCTGCCAGAAATCCTCAATGCACTGACCACTAGCAACAATGGCAAAAACTTGGTTCTGGAAGTTGCCCAGCACCTCGGTGAGAATACGGTCCGAACCATCGCGATGGACGCGACCGAGGGACTTGTTCGAGGACAAGAGGTTATAGACACTGGCAAACCAATCGCGGTCCCAGTTGGAACGGGCACGTTGGGCCGGATTTTGAACGTAACAGGTGATCCAGTTGATGAGAAAGGGCCTGTTAAATCGACTGATAGCCGCCCGATCCATGGCGATGCGCCAGCGTTCAAGGAACAGTCAACAGCTACAGAGATCCTGACTACAGGTATTAAAGTGATCGATTTGCTGGCCCCTTACACCAAAGGTGGTAAGATTGGGCTGTTTGGCGGTGCCGGTGTGGGCAAAACCGTCTTGATCATGGAACTGATCAATAACATTGCAAAAGTGCATTCGGGTGTTTCAGTGTTTGCTGGCGTCGGGGAACGGACCCGCGAAGGTAACGACCTCTACCATGAAATGATTGAATCAGGCGTTATTGTTCCTGACAACCTTGAAGAGTCTAAAATTGCGCTGGTTTATGGCCAGATGAATGAACCTCCCGGCGCGCGGATGCGTGTTGCGCTTTCTGGTCTAACCTTGGCGGAGCAGTTTCGTGATGAGACTGGCGCAGATGTCCTCTTCTTCGTGGATAACATCTTCCGTTTTACACAGGCTGGGTCTGAAGTTTCGGCACTCCTCGGTCGTATCCCGTCGGCAGTGGGCTACCAGCCTACTCTGGCCACCGATATGGGCGCTATGCAAGAACGAATTACTTCGACTAAATCTGGTTCGATTACGTCTGTACAAGCTGTTTATGTGCCCGCAGACGACCTGACCGACCCCGCACCAGCGACATCCTTTGCGCACTTAGATGCGACGACAGTTCTGGATCGCGCTATTTCGGAAAAGGGCATTTATCCTGCGGTAGATCCACTGGGTTCGACTTCGCGGCTACTGGACCCATTGATTATTGGCGAGGAACACTACACCGTAGCCTCGGATGTCCAGCAGATACTGCAGCGTTACAAGTCACTTCAGGACATCATCGCCATTCTTGGAATGGACGAACTATCTGAAGAAGACAAATTAGCCGTGGCCCGTGCGCGGAAAATTGAGCGTTTCTTGTCGCAGCCATTTGATGTTGCGAAAGTGTTTACTGGATCCGATGGCGTTCAGGTTCCGCTCGAAGACACAATTGCTTCGTTCAAAGCTGTTGTAGCTGGCGAGTATGATCATCTTCCGGAAGCTGCTTTTTACATGGTTGGTGGAATAGACGAGGTGATCGCTAAAGCCGAAAAGATGGCTGCTGAAGCGGCCTAGGGAGGTCCAAAATGGCAAATACGATGCAATTTGACTTAGTTAGCCCTGAGCGGCGCCTTGCTTCACTTGAAGTGACTTCCGTGCAGATACCGGGAGCTGATGGTGATATGACAGCTATGCCGGGGCACGCAGCTGTCCTAACCTCGCTGCGCCCAGGCGTAGTCAAAGTTCATTCCACCGAAGGTGAGAAGGACTTTGTAGTGACGCGTGGTTTTGCGGAAGTCTCGGCAGAGGCAATTTCGGTGATTGCTGAGCATGCGCACGTAGGCTCGGAAGTAACTAAATCTGACCTTGAGGACGTCCTTGTCACTGCTCGCAAGGCAGTCGGTGAAGCTTCCAGCGAGCACAAAGATGCTGCGGAAAAGTTTGTGGCTGATTTAGTTCATCTGATGGATGATATGGACTAATCGGCCGCAAACAGTGCTGAAGAAACCCCGACAAAAACGGGGTTTTTTCGTGAAATAACTGAACATGGAACTATCAGTTTATTTTCATAAGCTTGTAATCTGTTTTCAAGTATTTTGGTTCTCTATCGGTAAAATAAATAAAGCTTAAGCTGCACTTAGGCAGCATTTTTCGCTTGTGCGAGGTTTTGAGCTTGAATTAGCTTGTCACGACAATGAAAAAGCTACGCAATCATTTTATCGGCGTCGACAGTGGTGACGTAACACTCTTCTCTGAGTTTGAGGAGGACGGAGAAATGTGGACCGGTGATGGACCACGAGAGCGTCGTAAGAGCATTCGATTTACTGATAAGTTCCGTTTACCACCCACAGTACACGTGGGGCTATCATTATGGGATATGGATTGTGAACACAATTTTCGGTCGGAAGTTATGGCGGAAGATGTATTTAACCTCGGTTTTCATTTAGTGTTTCGCACATGGGGTGACAGCAGAGTTGCGCGAGTGCGGATGTCTTGGATTGCGATTGGTGAATTGGCATTTGCGGACGATTGGCGCGTCGATCCGGGGTGAAGACGAACAGCCGATGCAATTGCCACAGACTTTCCTGATATACCTCACGAAACGATTTTAAACTTTACGCCGTCAGCTTGACGCTGAAATTAAAAATGCGCAGCTTCGCTGCCGGTGCTTTAACCCTTGAACAATCCTTCGTAAGACGGTTCGAGAGTTTCCGTTTCAAACAGAGAAGAAACACTTGTTCCAGCAGAAATATTCATGATCGCCTGCGCAAACATTGGTGCCGTGGGTACGATGCGAATATTAGAGGCGTCTAAAACTGGTTGTGTGGGTTCGATCGAGTCGGTTATCACCAGCGATTTCATAACGGATTTTGTTATCCGGCTGACAGCCGGCCCAGACAAAACACCATGCGAAATGTATGCATGAACTTCGGTGGCACCATGTTCAAGGATCACTTCGGCGGCTTTGCAAAGCGTTCCGGCTGTGTCGCAGATATCATCAACCACAATGCATTTTTTGCCTTCAACATTTCCGATCACAATCATCTCAGCGATTTCGCCAGGTTTTTCGCGGCGCTTGTCGACGATGGCCAGCGGGGCGTTAATGCGCTTAGCCAATTCACGGGCCCGAGCCACACCACCTACATCTGGTGAAATAATCATTACATCTTTGAGCTCATCCTTAAACTGGGTAAGGATATCAAGTGCGAAGATTGGCGACGCGTACAGATTGTCCACAGGAATGTCGAAAAATCCTTGTATTTGCGCAGCATGCAAATCCATGGTCAAAACCCGTTCGATACCGGCTTCGACTAACATATTGGCAACCAGCTTAGCGGAAATTGGTGTCCGAGCTTTAGTACGTCTATCCTGACGGGCGTAGCCAAAATATGGGATCACGGCTGTAATTCGGCTCGCGGAAGACCGGCGTAGCGCGTCAGACATTATGAGGAGTTCCATCAAGTTGTCGTTAGCTGGACGGGAGGTCGACTGAATGATGAACATGTCCTCTCCGCGGACATTCTCAAAGACTTCAACAAAAATTTCAGCGTCGTTAAACAGTTCGACACGCGCATCAACTAGGCCGACGGGTTGTCCACGATGCATTGACATGCGTCGTGCTATGGCGCTGGCCAACGGCTTGTTAGAATTGCCGGTGATCATTTTAGGTTCAAGACGGTTTGGCATTGGCAGAGTCCTTAGGATGTCGCAGATGACAGATTCGCGAAGGTGCCTTTCGCTTACCATGTGCTCAGGGTAGCGCAAAGCGGTGCTGTGTACGTGAGTGTGTGTTGGCACACATCACTTACTATTTTGCAACGATTTCACCGTTTTCCTTCTCAGCGGGTGAGGAGCTTGAGAAAATCACTGCAAGTCACGGTTCCACAATCACACACAGACCGTTGAATTTACTGGGGCTGGCTGCAAGGGCTGGAGGTATATTGCGTAAGGACAGATATCCAAGAGGGCAGCAATATCGGCTACGAGAGTTGTCTTAACAGCCAGTATAATCGGCATGCTGATTAACCTTCATTGGGCGCAAAGGGGGACAAATATAGTGCCGCCTTTCAACGCCTTTATTGCAGCGCAAAATGAAGAATGGAGAAATATTAGTGCTCCGGGTAATTTCGTACTTTGAAATCTTTGGGGGGAAGAAAAGAACTTTTAAGATGATAACTTGATTTTGAACTGCCTAAGTGCGGTCCGCTGCTTGCAATCGATGGCCTGCCATAAATGGCTGAGGTCTAATTTGAAAATATTGAGGTCGCTGTTGTGAGTGATGCATTCGGTGCATCGTTTTACACCACGGATGAGCGAGCAAGGTTTTGAGGTCTAAGTTGGCTGGATGAGGTCAGTGCGCTTCCGGTGTGGCATCTGCAACGCTACGAAATGCGGATAGTTCCATGCATTGGAGCCAAAATTATTCATTCGATAAGCTAAGTTATCGTTCACTAAAATCGTCTGAAAACTTCGTGCATTGGTATCAGAAAGCTGTCTCATATATTTCGTTTTCTGGATGTTGACTGAAAGCAAAATCAGAGCAAAAAGTTTGATATGAGTTTGATGCATGCTTGCGTGCGTGCGACAGGTTTTTGGGCAACGTTTCTCCAATCCTGATGGTGCAGCAGTAGAGTAAAGCGTGATATTTCGAGCCCCAGTGCGGTTTGACAACTCCCGCTGTACCTCAGCCTGAAAAAGGTACAACAGGCACCCTGTTACAGTTTCTATTTATTGGTTCGACAAGCTCTGAGCATAGCCGCTGTCAAAACAAACTTTTTGTGTACTCCCCCCATTACGTCGCACAAAAGAAACAAAAAACTCGGGTTTAGTAACCATTTTCCACAACGCCAAGGAAACAAAACTCTTAAACTTGGTAACAAATTTGTAGTGGTTCATATGTTGCCGCTAAATATGTTTTGCGCTGTAGCATTCTACATGACAGTCCCACGGGATGCGCAAAACAGTCCGTCAAAGTAACGGCCAGCGGAATTTAAATCATGACGTCAAACAAGCCGCCTAAATACAGGGTTTTAGCAGGTCAACTCACACTCACTTCAATCATAAACGCGCTTTTTGAGAAAGAAATAATTTCAGGCTCAATTAAGCCATCGATCTTGCTGAGTTATGTCAGGCCCGATGGCGATCCTAATGATGGTGATGTTCCGTCGAACGAGGGACTAGATCACCCAACAGATGAAGTTCCTGCGGTCGTTTCATAGGATGACGAATCGTCAAATAACATGGTTTGACGTGGCAGTCGTTGAACCTGTTGGCGGATTGAGCAGGGTAACGCGATCGTACGACCAAATTTCGATCGTCAGAGACGCGCGCGATAACGACGTTTTCAATGGTAGTCGGTTAGGCCAGTTGTTTGATGTGCCTTTCAGGTTATGTTTCATCACAGGTCACGGTTGGTCTTCCTGAAGTGTGATGCCGCCTTTGCCACCGTCAACGCCAGTAATTTCGTTGAATTATTGAACGCAGATATTCGAACAAGACTGCAGATGTTGGAGCAATGCGTAAGCTGATCCAACACACAAAAGAGCTTTCTGACTTGAAGGTGGATTGAATCCTTGTGGATATCGCATCTGGATCAGTAGAAAATTTGGTTTGACTTACGTTGGAGCGAAAGACCCTTCCCTTGCCCAACTCACCAGACCGAACGACTTTCGCAACGGAATAAGCCTCAAGTCATTATTGTCGAGACCAGGATTAAGTGGCGCTATCACCTATGAAACTGCCATTCAAATTTTCGCTCAATGGCATGTGTGAGAGATATTGCGTTTAGTTTAACCATTTCGTGGTCAAAATAATCGTTGACCAGTTAAGGCTTTAATACTAATAAAATGAAACGACATTTTGTCTAGCGAAACGCAAGAATTAGAAAGGCCGGGTCACTCCTGTTTGGGACCCGCACGTCAACCAACAGTTAGGGAGGAGCCTGACACGATGAAAAATAACGTAAAATTGACGCTCACCACCGGTTTTATAGCCGGTAGTCTGGCCATTGCTGCGCCAGTCTATGCCGAAGGCGAGGTGGTATTTGCGTCCTGGGGTGGATCATTTCAAGATGCATTGCGCTCAGCAATGCTAGACCCAGCCGCCAGCACATTAGGCGTTACAGTCAAGGAAGATACGACCAATGGTATTCAGGATGTGCGCGCACAGATCACAGCGGGCGCCGTCGCCTGGGATGTGACCGAGCAGGATTTGCCTTCGTGTGAAACTCTCAGCCGCGAAGGCAGCCTTGAGCCGATCGATTATTCGATTGTAGACACAACGGGTATCCCCAAAGAGTTGATCCATGAAAACTACATTGGCTTCATCAACTTTACCAAGGTGATTGCTTATCGCAAGGATGCCTTTGGCGACAATGGTCCGTCCAACTGGGCAGAGTTCTGGGATCTGGATAACTTCCCCGGCAAGCGCGGGATGCATGGCAAGGTGAACTACAATCTTGAGGCTGCCCTTATGGCTGACGGCGTGCCTATGTCAGACGTCTACAACGCGCTAGCCACGGACGCGGGAAAGGCTCGTGCTTGGGAAAAATTGGGAGAAATTGCACCCGAAGTTACCGTTTGGTATCGTGGTGGCTCTCAATCCGCACAATTACTACGCGATGGTGAGGTCGACGTGATCCACATGGGTCATAACCGTGTGGAAAGTGTGATTGCGTCCGGCGTTGATGTCGCCTACGCATTTGATGGTGGCACTATGGACATCGACTGTTTGCTTGTTCCTAAAGGTGCGCCAAACGTTGAGAACGCGATGCGCCTGATCAATGAATTGCTCACTGCGGAAGCACAGGCACGGTTGGCCGTCACGATGCCACTTGGCCCGGTGAACGCTGGAGCGTTTGACACTGGCATTATCTCTGGGGAGATGGCGGTCAAGGTTAACACCCATCCGGATAACTACGGCAAGCAACTTTTGGTTGATCCAAACTTTTACATCGGCCAGCTGGGTGAGTTGACTGAAGAGTTTGACACGTTGATCCAACAGTAATCCAACTGGGCGCTGTGCTTTCTGCGCTGCGCCCATTTTCATCAAGTAAGGAACACGTATGTCATCTGCCGCTCAATCCCTTCCTATCAACATATCCGGCCTCAATAAGGCCTACGGATTGATCAAAGCGCTTGATGATGTATCGCTGAATATTGCTGCGGGCGAATTCCTGACCCTGCTTGGGCCGTCTGGCTCGGGCAAAACGACGCTTTTGATGGCATTGGCTGGTTTTGTGCGCCCTGACGGTGGGTCTATCCAGTTTGGTGGTAGCGAAATGATTGCGACACCTCCGCACAAACGAGGGCTGGGTATGGTATTTCAAAGCTATGCGTTATTCCCATTTATGACAGTCGCAGAAAATGTCGCCTATCCGTTGAAAATTCGCGGCGTATCCAAAAGTGATCAAAAGACCCGTGTCGAACGGGCGCTTGATACAGTACAACTTGGCGGCTACGGCGATCGACGCATCACTCAGTTATCCGGTGGTCAAAAACAACGCGTGGCACTTGCCCGCGCCATGGTATTTGAACCGCAGATCATCCTGATGGATGAACCCTTGTCTGCGCTCGACAAAAAGTTGCGCGAACACATGCAGATAGAATTGAAGGCACTCCATCAAAAATTGGATGCAACCGTTGTTTACGTGACCCATGATCAGCGTGAAGCCTTGACAATGTCCGACCGGATTGCAGTGGTTAATCATGGACGGATCGAACAGATCGATACACCTGAGCGCTTATACCGCCAGCCCCGCAGTTTCTTCGTCGCAGACTTTATTGGAGAGTCAATTTCCCTGCCGGTGAACGTGGCAGGTGAAACTGCGCAACTCGGCGAGCTTACGCTGAAATCTGATTTACCCATTGCTTCAGGGAGCGGTGGCCATCGCTTGGTGATCCGGCCCGAATTGTTGGAAGTCACTTCGGGTGCTGTGCCCGAAACGGCGAATGATTTGTCTGGCAACGTGCAAGACATCATTTATCAGGGTGATAGCGTCTTAGTTATCGTTCAGCACGACAGCGCAGGCCATATTAATGTGCGCGTCCCTGCCAATCGCGCTGGTCAAACTGGCCTGCCCTCCAAAGGGGAGCGCATTGGCCTTGCTCTGCATCCTGACGATACCATCATCGTTCCGGAGCTAATGGCATGAATGTCGCCGAGGCCAATAAATCTGAGCTGACGCTTCAAAACGAAAGCACGCTTAAATCTGAAGGACGGCGTGAACGAATGACCTTTTTTGGGCTTTCTTTACCAGCAGTTCTTGCCATTTTGATTGTAGTGTTTCTGCCAATTTTCTGGCTGTCCTCGCTGTCGTTTTACAATGCGGCTGGCGAGTTAAGTATGGAGAACTACGAACGCATTTTCAAAAGCGCGCTATATCGGCGGACCTTTGTGGTCACCTTTCAGATCAGCATCGCTGTCACGGTGATTTGTGTCCTTCTTGGGTATCCGCTGTGTTACTGGCTGAGCAAATTGCCGGACAGAACTGCCGCCATTCTGATGGTTTTCGTATTGGTCCCGTTCTGGACGTCGGTTCTGGTACGAACCTACGCTTGGCTGGTGCTCTTGCAGCGAAATGGCATCATCAATTCATCGCTAATGTCGCTTGGCATTGTCGACGAACCGCTGCAATTAGCGCACAATTTGACAGGGTCGATCATTGGCATGGTGCATATCATGTTGCCATTTCTGATCTTACCACTTTATGCAACCATGCGTAGCGTTGACAACGATCTGGTTCGGGCCGCCATTGGGCTTGGCTCTAGTCCGCGTGAGGCATTCTGGCGAGTGTTTTTCCCAATGTCTCTACCGGGTCTGTTTGCCGGCATCGTGCTGGTCTTCATCCTGTCACTTGGATTCTTTGTTACGCCGGCTTTGCTAGGCGGCGGCCGGGTTCAGATGCTGGCGCAGCGGATCGAGAGCACGATCACCGTCTATTCGAATTGGGGTGCGGCATCTGCCTTAGGTGTTGTCCTTCTGCTGCTGGCACTGGCGATGATCTGGTTGATGAATCGTGTCTTTGGTCTTGATAAACTGTTCATGCGTTGAGGAGCTGAAATGGAGCAAGTTGGACAACGTAAAATTGATAATCTGTGGCTCATGGTAGTCGGCATCGCGGTACTGTTTTTTCTGATTTTGCCCACGCTTATTGTAATTCCGATGTCCTTTTCGGGGGCCTCATTTTTGGAGTTTCCACCAACCTCGTTTTCATTTCGCTGGTACACAGCTTATTTCACCTCCCCAGAGTGGATGAGAGCAACGCAGACATCCTTGGTGGCGGCCATAATGACCACCGTGATCGCAACACCTTTAGGCTCTCTTTGTGCCTATGGGCTGCACTGCTCCACCCCGCGCGTCAGGAACACTGCACAGATTTTCGTGATCATGCCCATTGTCGTACCGGTGATCCTGATCGCCGTTGGCGTGTTCAGCCTTTATGCCAAAATAGGGCTCAATTATACGCTTACTGGAGTTGTAATCGCTCACACTGCACTGGCGCTACCCTTTGTGATCGTAACGGTAATGTCGGGCTTGCAGAATTATGATTTTGATCAGGAACTGGCGGCGCGCAGCCTCGGGGCATCGCGGACATATGCGTTATGGACAGTAACAGTTCCGCAAGTCAAATTCTCGATCCAGACAGGGGCTTTTCTAGCCTTCATCACATCGTTGGACGAGGTGGTGATTTCGATGATGGTCTCGGGCGGAGACAATGCCACAATTACCCGCCGCATGTTCAATTCACTTCGTGATCAGCTTGATCCGACCATCGCAGCGATCTCCACCTGCCTGATTGTCGTGTCAATAACAGCGCTCATCGGCGTTCAGTTGATTGGTCGCAGCAAGAATATTGACAAATAATGGACCCTTTATATCTCACCGATCTCAGCTCGGATCTGACGGGCCGCATCAAGCACTGCAGTGCGATAGCCTTCAACAGCGGTTTCGCTGAAGCGAACGCGCAACCCCGACAGGCTGATAGCCCCGAGCAGTTCACCTTCAAGCCCCAGAACTGGAACCGACAACCCAGCGACGTCCGGATCTCGTTCGCCAAGGCTGAGATAATGCCCAGCTTTCCGAATGTTGGCGGCCTGTTTGCCTTGCCCGACAGAATAGGCATCCAACACCTGCCCCGACGACCCCATGCTCAGTGGAATGATCTCGCCCTCCTCGACATGATCTCGCGCGAGCCTAGGCGAATTGACACGGTGGAGGCAAACGCCAGAGTTGCCGCGTTGCACGTAAAAGGACGCGCTTTCTCCCGTTGTGTTCACAAGGTTAGCCAGCACCGGGCGCACAATAGGCCCCATGCGCAGGTTCTGACGAAATATGGACCCCAGACGCCACAAAGACGGACCAAGGTGAAACAAGCCTTCGGCATCTCGTGTAATATGGCCAAATTTTTCAAGCGAGACGCTCAGACGCAGGATTGTCGCTTTGTTGACGCCACTACGATCCGCTACTTCCTTCAAAGACAGACCGGTATCGCCGGACTCAAAGCTGTCCAAAACACGCAATGCACGTTCAACCGCTTCAACACCACCTGTTGTGTCCGGCGCTTGGGGTTTGTCGGGCATAGGCAGACCTTTCAAAGCAGTTCAGTGGCTGTTTGTAGCCACTTTAAACGCAATTGGAAATCGCAATCAATGAGGACATCTGGCAATGACTAAGGCGCAGGGACGTTTGAAGATGGCCGGGTATGCTAATCTTCCCTTAGGCGAAATTTCGCAGTGTGAGGTAGGCAATGTAGGGGTTTTAGGTGTTCCAAGCGAAGTTGATAGTGGCCTTCGTTCTGGTGCGTCGTTGGCGCCGGATGCGCTGCGCAAGATGTCTAAACAGCTTGGAATCGATCTGCCTGTACATGGCCGAGATTTGGGGAATCTGGACCTGTCAGGTGATTGGCCCGAAGTATTGATGCAGCTGGTGACGCAAATGGTGAGTTGCCGTGTAATGCCAGTTGTTTTGGGTGGTGCGTTAGATGTTGCCTCAGCGGTACTACGGGCTTTGCCTGATCTGCCAGTTGTCGCTGCCTTGCCACTGGCTCGGCGTGATCTCGTGCAGCGACCTGCAGATACTATTTTGCTAGGTTTGAACGGCGGGCAACCTGCCGATATTTGGGATCAGATCATTCAGCGCAAGATACACTGGAGTACCGCTCGGCAGTTGGATGAGGGACGTGCGAACATTCTCGAAATGCCTGAGCACGCTGTTCTTTGGATTGACATATCGGTTATTGATTTGGGGCATGCAGCCGGTGCTGTTGGCTTAAATCCTGGTGGAATGAAACCCGAAACTTTGGTCTCCATAATCGGAGCCATGTCCTGCGACTGGCAGGCGATTGTCATTACTGGCCTTGCGCCTGCTTGCGATACGCGCGGCGTTTCGGAATTAGCTTCCATTGAAGTGTTGAACGCGGCATTGCGTCATGGGTGATGCGGCTCAAATACAATTTGATACGATCCCAAGTTTTCTAGGCGTGCCGGTTGGTGATTTAGAAGATCTTGTGCCTGGTCGGATCGCAATAGCAGGGTATTTTTGTGATAATCTCGACAATCCAGCGGCAGGGCAACGCTACCTTGCAAGGCAGCTGCGATATGTCTCCGGGTTTGGGAATGCTCCGGCCAACTCCATTGATGTTGGTGACGTAAATGTATTCCCGCTTGAGCCAAATAAGCATTTTCCCGCAGTTACCTCACAATGCCAGGCGGTTCTGGAAACCGGTGCGCGCATGGTGCTGGTTGGTGGCGACTCCAGTGGATTGAAGGCGCTGGCTACTGCTGCAAATAAGGCCACTGGTGCGGATATTACTGTCGTTTCGGTCACAAAAGACATTGTGAGCGCTCTGCCAAAAACCCAACCAATCATTCTGTCTGTGGATTTAGATAAGCTGGCGGCTAAATGGGTATCGCATCCGCGCCACCTCGTTGGGTTGTCGCCCGCAGAGATGGTCGCGCAAATAGAGATCACCCGAGGAAATGTGGTTGCTGCAGCAATTTTTGGGCTTGCCCCGGAATTAGACAATCGTGGCAGAACAGAGACCTGCGCAGCACTAGCTATCTTGCAGGCGGTGACTGAGCGCTTGAATAAAGGAGCAGGCTAATGCCTTTGCGTTCGGCCCCATTGCCACGCATGGCAGGGTATCTATCGTTCATGCGCGCTCAGACGAAAGAAATTTACGATGTCAGGCCTGGCGATTTAGCAGTGCTTGGCGTTCCTTTTGAGGACACGAGCGCGCCACATGCCGGACAATCCCTCGCGGCCCGTGCATTGCGGGAAACTTCAGTCTATTTTGGCTGGCATGCAAATCCGCAATTCAGCCACCCGGTTGATATTGATGCGCGTCAAAAAATTCAGACCGACGGCCTGCACGAGCGTTTATGTGATCTTGGAGATATATCGCGGGGATCGGAAGTCGAAATTTGCGCCGCATTAAGGGCGGCAATAAGCCAGAACAGCCGCAAGGGTGCCTGTACCGTAATGTTGGGTGGGTCGGATCGTCTGTCCGAGGCGGTGCAAAGCGCTCTTCCTGAGTGTCAGACAGTGCAGCTTGGCGGTCCATCATGCGATTTGTACGATTTTCAGATAGCACCCGTGCGATATGGTGGTGGTACGGCCTCCACCTTGGATGCGACCACACAGCTAGCAGCATTTTCCCAATGGCGGGATGTATCAAAGTCGTTATATGTGCGTTTTGACCTTTCCGTCTTTGAAACTCCACTCAGCGCTCTTTGTGATCGGCCCCGATTGGGGGGCTGCGATCTTGATACAGTAGTACGCTGGCTAAATGTTTTGGGTCAGCATGAGGTAAGCGCCATTATGTTGACCGGTCTGAACCCAAGCAGGCCAGGAATGGGTGTGGTGAAGGTTGGCCAACGACTTATGGTCACAGCTCTTCTCGCATTCATCTATGCACGTCTCGGATTTGGGATTGATCATCTGGGTCGCTAAACTTTCAAGGAAATTGTACTGATATGACTGGAGTGATTACGACATGCCACCAGCAGCTGACCCAACCAGGGTATCGGCTGTTTGACGGGCCTTTTCACGACGTGGCCGACGTCGGTAAGAATCAGATCGGCGTGGTTGGTATGCCAAGCGATTGGACACATTCCAGTCGCCTTGGCACAAGATTTGGTCCCGAAGCACTTCGCAGGGCAACGACTCTTTTGCAATCGATGCGTCCGCAGGGGGCCAGCTTTGATCCTGACACAGGCCGCTACACCTTACCAACGACCAATTGGTTGATCGATTGCGGGGACGCAGAGATCTCAGCGCAAGACGTTGATGCAACCACACAGGCCATTGCAGCAATGACCGAAGGACTGACTATTGCAGGCGGGATCCCCCTTGCGCTTGGTGGCGATCATTTTAACAGTTTCCCTGCCTGTTTGGGGTATTCCCGCGGACTGGAAAAACGTGCAAAAGACGCGCGCTTTGGGTATATCCAAATCGATGGTCATCTGGACTTCTCGGATCGACTGGGCGCATGGGGCAGCCACAACCATGCGACCAATGCGCGCCGGATTTCTGAACTGCCAAACATTGATGTGTCCAATATGGTCTGGGTTGGGATCGCGGGCTGGGTCGATGGTGGCGATCTGGCTTTGATCGAGAAACAGGGAGGTCGGATATTTTCGGCCTCTGATGTGCATAAAATGGGTGCGCCAGAGGTTATGCGTCAGGCCCTTGAACACGCAATGCAAGGTTGCGACGAGCTTTATCTGTCGATTGACATTGATGCGATGGATGCAGGTTATCTTCCCGGTACAGGTTCCATTGTGCACAGCGGCATTACACCCCGTCAGTATTACGATCTGCTGGACGGCTTGGCCGAGGCACCCCTGGGCGGTTTGGATATTGTCGAGGTCTCACCACCGTTAGATCCATCAGAACGCACGGAATTTCTAGCAGCAGAAATGTTGTTCCGGGTTCTGCGCCGCTTTCGCACTCGACCGGTGACAGTGGCATGATGGAGTATATCGGAACCAGGCAGTTCGGTGGGTTATCACATGCAGGACGGAGCCTTGCCCCGGCGACCCGGCCTTGGATCACGGATCTTGAAGCACTTTGTCCTTACGAAGGCCTACAAGTCGGAAATTTACCAGAATTCGAGCAGGATCCAAATTGGGACAATTGGACCATCACTGACAGTCCGAAAGATCCTTCAAAGCGACTGAACTGGCATCTGTTTCAGCATGCGAGCACTAGATACCTGGTTGCCGACCGTATGCTGATGACCCGCGTTAGCTGGCAGGATCTAGATGAAGCCGGGTATGTCTTCGGTACAAAGATCTCAATTGATGGCAGACGGTTTTGCTGCCGGTTGCTAACCGGCGGTGATGCCCCCTGTGATGATCCATATCAGGGAGCGACTGGGTCCAATGAATGGGATTCATTGGTTGGCGGTGTCACCGTGTTGAGCGCACCGCGGCCAAACCCGGCCGATAATGCAGCGCCGCTCAGCCCGGGTCATCTGACCTCGCCTCATAACGGTTTGTGGAACTGGTTTGGCGCAGTCAGTTGGACGGCCGAACCCGTCGCCAGCCGCGCTGACGGGCGTGTGTGTCGAGGTTATCACGGCCCGACCTATTTCTATGTCAACACGGTGGACCACCGGCATGAAGATATCGGGTGGCGACCAATTCTTGAGGAAGTTCTATGATTGCAGACCCCTTTCCCAACTTTGTCGCTGGAACATGGGTCGCTGGCAGCAGCGTCACGGCAAACATCAACCCGTCTGACCTGAACGATAAGGTTGGTGAATATGCACAAGCCAGCTCTGACCAGACCGCCCATGCAATCGAGGCCGCCGCTGCGGCCCTTCCAAAATGGCGCACAACATCGCCTCTGGTCCGGTTCGAGGCGCTTGATCGCATCGGGTCGGAAATCCTTGCCCGTGTGGGCGAGCTGGGCGACATGCTGGCCCGCGAAGAAGGCAAAACCCTTTCCGAGGCCAAGGCAGAAGCACATCGCGCTGGGCATCTGTTCAAGTATTTTGCAGCCGAAGCGTATCGTGCAACCGGTGATGTTTACCAATCTCTGCGCGAAGGGGTGTCGCTAAAGGTTCTGCGCGAACCCATTGGTGTCGTGGGCGTGATCACGCCCTGGAATTTCCCGCTGGCGATCCCGGCATGGAAGATCGCACCCGCTCTGGCCTATGGCAATACGGTCGTGTTCAAACCCGCCGAACTGGTGCCCGGATCGGCCTGGATGTTGTCTGACATCATTGCCCGTGCGGGCCTGCCCGAGGGTGTGTTCAATCTTGTGATGGGCAAAGGCCGTGAGGTTGGGGAGGCGATCGTTACGCACTCCAAAGTTTCTGGAGTCACATTCACCGGCTCCACACCTGTCGGTCGCAATATGGGGGCTACGCTGTTCGCCCGTGGCGCCAAAATGCAGCTTGAAATGGGGGGCAAGAACCCATTGATTGTGCTGGATGATGCGGATCTGGATCTGGCGGTGCACTGCGCGATACAGGGCAGTTTTTTCTCAACCGGCCAACGCTGCACGGCTTCCTCCCGTCTGATCGTGACCGAGGGAATTCACGACGCATTTGTCGACCGTCTTTGTGCGGCAATGAAAGATCTCAGAATCGGTGATGCGCGCGCGCCAGAAACCCAGATTGGCCCGGTGGCCAGTGAGGCGCAGTTGACCATCAACAAACGATATGTCTCTCTAGCTGTGGCTGATGGCGCAACGCTTGCCGCAGGTGCAGACGAAGTTACCTTGAATACCGCCGGGCATTACTTTGCCCCGGTCCTGTTTACGGATGTGTCCCCCCAAGCAGCAGTTGCACGTGACGAAATTTTTGGCCCAATCGCTGCTGTGTTGCGCGTGCCAGACTATGACGCTGCCCTTGCCATTGCCAACGATTGTGAATTTGGTTTGTCAGCGGGCATAGTTACAAAGGATACCACCAAGATTGACCATTTCTCGCAAAACGCTGAGGCAGGCATGATACAGGTCAATCTACCCACGGCAGGCATGGATTTCCACGCGCCGTTTACGGGCCGAAAAGGATCCTCGTATGGTGCGCCTGAAAAAGGCAGCTATTGTCGCGAGTTTTTCACGGCAGCCAAGGTTGTGCACGCGGGGCGCGAATAATGACACAGGCACCATTGAAGGGCATTCGCGTTCTTGATCTGACCAACGTGCTGGCCGGTCCGTTCTGTTGTCATCAACTGGCCCATATGGGGGCTGACGTGATCAAGGTCGAAACCCCGGGCACGGGTGATCTTGCCCGCCAGCTTGGGGCTGATCCCGCTCGCAATGCCGACCTGATGGGCGTATCCTTTCTGGCGCAAAATCCGGGCAAACGGTCGATCACCCTGAACCTGAAATCCGCTTCCGGCAAACGTATCCTGAAAGAGCTGGTGCATGGGGCCGATGCTCTGGTCGAGAATTTCCGCCCCGGAGTAATGGCACGCCTCAACCTTAATTATGAGGCGCTCCGTAAGGAAAATCCCCGCCTGGTATATTGTGCTATCTCTGGCTTTGGGCAAGACGGGCCGCTGGCGAAACTGCCGGCATACGACCAAATCGTGCAGGGCATGAGCGGCGTGATGTCGATCACTGGCGACGGCGACACCGCCCCCTACCGGGTGGGCTATCCGATGGCCGACACCATTGGCGGCATGACAGCGGCCTTTGCTGTTGCCGCCGCCCTTGCTAACAGGGGTGATAATCGCGGCACTTTCATTGACGTTTCAATGCTGGAAGCCGTGATTGCGACGATGGGCTGGGTGGTGTCGAACCACCTGATTGCCGGAAAAGCGCCCAGTCCGAACGGCAATGACAATTTCACCGCCAGCCCGTCCGGCACGTTCAGAACCGCCGATGGCGTGATGAACATCGCGGCCAACAAGCAGGAACAGTTCTTGGCCCTGTGCGAAATCATCGGCAAACCGGCTCTGGCGCAGGATCCGAGATTTGTTGACCGGAAGAATCGACTGGCCAATCGACCCGCCCTGACCACCGAACTGGAGGCGGCCTTTGCCACAGCCTCCACCCATGATTGGATCGAAAAGCTGACAGCAAAGGGCGTTCCTGCAGGGCCTGTCTGGTCGGTGCCCGAAGCGCTGGCACATCCGCAACTTGCAGATCGGGGCCTATTGCAAAATCACCGCATAGGTCTGGAGGATCTACAACTGGTCGGGATCGGCGCCAAGCTTGATGGTGTGGCCCCTGGTGTCGATGCACCGCCTCCGACCTTGGGCGCACATACAAACGATATCCTGAGCGAACTTGGCTATGACAGTGCCCAGATCTCGACCTTGAAAAAGGAAGGTGCGATATGACGGACCGCGCAGCGCAAAGACGCAAAAAATGGTGGCAAACTGCGCATAATTGGATCGAGGCCAATCAGCACAGAATTCACAGAGTAGGGAACCAGTGTGATGCAGGAAATTGAAATACTGGTCAGTGAGGTTGGCCCGCGGGACGGACTACAGAGCATCAAACGCACTATGCCTACAGAGGCTAAACTGAATTGGATTGAAGCACTGGCGGCTTCAGGGCTTCAGGAGATCGAAGTGGGATCTTTCGTGTCGCCGCGCCTGTTGCCACAAATGGCCGATTGCGCCACTCTCGTAAGAGAAGCAAACAAACTTGAGGGGCTCACGGTTCTGGCGCTTGTTCCGAACCTTCAGGGAGCAGAAAATGCTTTTGCAGCTGGTACGCGCAAATGGACCATGCCGATTTCGGCTTCGCGGGCACACAGCCTCAATAATATTGGCAAGACCCCAGAAGAGGCAATCGAAGAGGTTCGCAGAGTTTGCGATTTTCGCGACTCTTTGCCCATCCAGCAACGTCCGGATGTCGAGGTCGGCATCTCTACAGCGTTTGGCTGCACGTTCGAGGGTATGGTGTCGGAGGATTGGGTGATCGAGATGGCTGGGTTACTGGCAAAGGCGGGCTCGGACAGCATCGGTCTTTCGGATACGACCGGCTATGCCAACCCCGCCCAGATCAAACGTATGTTCCAGCGTCTGCGCCGAGAGATTGGTGCGGAGAAAATGGCAGGTGCTCATCTGCATAACACGCGCGGCCAAGGCCTCGCCAACGTATTGGCGGCTCTTGAGGTTGACGTGACGACCTTTGACTCATCGCTCGGCGGACTTGGAGGCTGCCCCTATGCACCGGGAGCAACCGGCAACATTGTCACTGAAGACCTTGTGTTTATGCTAGAAGCAATGGGCCTGCACACAGGTGTTGATGTAGACGCGTTGATCACCGCACGCGAGGTTCTACTACGTGGCCTTCCAGGTCAGCTTATCTATGGCAAAATACCTGAGGTTGGCTTGCCAAAGGGCTTCACCTACGCCTGTGACCGGAGCACAAAATGAGCAGTGCGCCACGCCCCCTAAAAGGTATCAGAGTTGTTGAATTCAGCCACATGGTGATGGGCCCTACCTGCGGTCTTATCCTAGCCGACCTCGGTGCCGATGTGGTCAAAGTTGAACCTGCTCCGGAAGGTGACAAAACCCGTCGCCTATCCGGGTCGGGCTCCGGCTATTTTGGAACCTATAACCGCAACAAGCGTAGCATCTCAGTGAATTTGAAGTCAGTCGAGGGCCTGGAGTTCGCATTCAACCTCGTACGCGCGTCCGACGTTTTACTTGAGAACTTCGGTGTAGGAGTGCTTGATCGCCTCGGCCTTGGCTATGAGGCAATGCAAGAGATCAACCCTAGTTTGGTCTATTGTGCATTGAAGGGCTTTCTCAATGGCCCTTACGAGCAGCGCGCTGCACTTGATGAAGTGGTGCAGATGATGGGTGGCCTGGCTTACATGACTGGCCCCGAAGGGAGGCCGTTGCGTGCTGGCGCCTCAATTAATGACGTAATGGGTGGGCTATTTGGGGTAATTGCCATTCAGGCTGCACTTTGGGAACGCCAGCGCACTGGCAAAGGCACCTTAGTCCGCTCGGGTCTGTTCGAGAACAACATGTTCCTCGTCGCGCAACACATGGTGCAGTACCGCAAAACTGGAATTCCTGCCTTGCCGATGCCCGAGCGTGTATCTGCCTGGGCAGTCTACGACGTATTCGAGACGGCGGATGGTGAGAAGCTTTTCGTTGGGGTGGTCAGCGATAAACAGTGGTCTCAATTCTGTAATGCTTTCGGCTTGGACGATCTGCTGCTGGATGCAGAACTTAAGGACAACGCACAAAGGGTGGCGCGTCGAGACGCGTTTATGCCGCGCCTGTGTGAAATGTTTGCGGGGCAAGAATTGTCCCAAGCTGCCGCAATCTGCGAAAGCGTTGGCTTGCCTTTCGCACCAATTTTACGACCGGACCAACTGTTCGACGATCCTCATGTGAACTACGCTGGCGCAACGGTCGAAGTAACCCTTAGCAACGGCGTACGCACGCAGGTTCCAACACTCCCATTTGAATACGGTGGTTCAAGGCTCAACCTTTATCGCGACCTACCGCAAGTAGGCGAGCACAACGACGCTGTTGCGCGCGAGCTGGGGTATACAGATGAGGCTTTGGAGCGTCTGCGTCCTTCATTGGGCAGCATTACGACCGCTGAAAAAGGGGTGCGCTGAACTCAGCTTAACGTATCCAATGGGTTGTCTTTCCGACTGTGCCGCTGCGACGTAGCACGATTACAAAGAGACATTGAAAATTAGTAGTCACAGCAACTTCCAAGAAAGCGCTCTTCCAATTTCTGATTCTGAATTGACGTGGCTTATCGGAGGTGTTCCCACAATTGAACATAGAGCTTTAGTTCATGAGTGCGATAGCAGCTTACCCACATCTTTTATTTCGGGAGAGCCGCTCTCAGTTGTTTAGAGGTCCCTCTAGGAGATTTTGTGTTGTTTCACCTCATCCTCGGTAATCTCGTAACGGTTGTCATGATTCTCGTGGACTTTTGTTTACGGTTAAGTTTTTAACTTGATCGGGGACAGTCCAAGCTAGATTATTCTCATTCAGCTTAGCATAGTTGTGCCTTAACAACCGCGCAGCCTCGCCCCACATGTCCGAGAGGCTTATACCCATCTGATAGGGATCTTCGGGATTTACGAATAATTGGCAAGTGCCATAGATGAAGGCACGCCCGGTGATTTCCGGCATAACGACTGCAGTACCCTGAATGGATTTTTGTTCCTGCAGAAGCATTTTGAACTCGCCCTCGGTGATGGATAAAACGATATGTTTTTCATTCAGTTACATTTTCCCCTGTGCATGCAGAATCGTGGTTTGGGCGGCCTCACCCATGCCACAAGGGGAACAGTAGTGCGCTGACAAGTCGGGTCTTAAGTCAATCAGTGAACCCACGAATGGTGGTTTTGAGCCCAAACCGTAAATTCAATTTTCTGGCTACGAGCACGCGCAGAACTTTTGTCTTGATGTCACAGCAAAAATTCTTGCTGTCCTGCAGCAGGAATAACGGTCATCCACATAGTAGCTTGTGAATTGTAAATTCCGTGTATGGTACGTCTCAAACGGCCGAATAGTTTCAGTTGATAACCCACAGGCGCTGGGCACTTCGTAGGCTGTAGTAAAAAATTTCAAAGAAATTTGGCGCTAATAGGATGGCCATTAAGAATTGCGTACAATTTCGAGGAAGCGGTCAATGTTCGCATCGGAGAGGGACCAATCGCAAACAAAGCGAGCGGTCAACGGCTCGTTGGGATCACTTCCATCGAGGTTGCCGGACCAAATGTTGTAAACTACCCCTGCATCGAGCAGATTTTTATGCATCGCGCGTGGCATGGTGGCAAAAACCATGTTTGCTTGGGGTGGATGGGCAAAGCTGACATGTGGAATTTCTTTCAACCCCGTGGTTAACCGGGCGGCCTTTTGGTTCGCCTTGCGGGCGGTTTTGCGCCACAAATCTCCAAGAAGATATGCTTGCATCTGAGCCGAGAGATATCTGTGTTTTGAAAACAGATGCGCCCCACGTTTGCGACGTAGTTCGAACTCCCATGTGTGCTTGTCGTCAAAGAAAATGACTGCTTCGACCCCAAGACACCCGTTTTTGGTGGCGCCAAAACTGACAACATCCACACCAGCCTTCCAAGTCATCTCAGCGGGGGTGCACTCGAGCGCCTCAAGAGCATTAGCAAAACGAGCCCCATCCATATGCACAGGTAAATTGTAGTTTGCCGCGAGACTGCTCAGCGCTTTGATCTCCCCCAGTGTGTAAACAGTTCCGCGTTCAGTGACTTGAGTGAGCGATACTGGACCGCGTTGTGGGCCGTGAACACCGCGCGTTTCCTCTGCTTCAATGGCGGCGCGGAGCGCTTCAACCGATATTTTGTCTGTTTCGCCAACTAGTGTGAGCTTAGTTCCCCCTGTATAAAATTCAGGAGCGTTACATTCGTCCTCGTGGATGTGGGCTACTGGTGCACAAAAAATGGTCTGCCAAGGTTGCGCCAATGTCGCCAGAGCCAAGGCATTTGCAGCTGTGCCCGTAGCCACGAGATACACAGCAGCATCCGGTGCTTCAAAAATGTCGCAGATTTGGGTGCGAACATCAGCCATAAGCTGATCCGCTCCATAGCCCATCGCGTAGCCCCGGTTAGCATCGTTAAGTGCCTGCATCACCTGAGGCAGGGCAGGACCGGAATTGTCAGAGGCAAAATACATCAGACGGGCTCCTCAATAATGTGGTTTTCCCACTCGTCTTCAGGGGTTTCAAATTCGGATACAGTCATGCGAAAAACTGAAACACCAGCCCTGTGAACCGAGCGAGGATCACCAGAGATCAACGGGTGCCATTCGTACAAGGCTTTGCCTTCCCATAGCAGACGATAAGCACAGGTTTGCGGCATCCAGTAAGCATGACTATCGAGATTTGATGGTTTCAGCACTACGCATTCTGGCACAAATTGGTGTCGGATATCGTATTGCGTACAGCGGCAGGTTTCATCGTCCAGCAGGCGGCAGGCCACGCTTGTAAGTGCGACCTCTCCAGTATCGGCGTCCTCAAGTTTGTTCAGACAGCATTTCCCGCATCCGTCGCAAAGCGCCTCCCATTCGGCTTTTGACAGAGATTTGAGTGGCTTTCTCTCCCAGAACCTTGGTGCGAGCCCAACCCGCTCAATTGGGTCTTCAATGCTCATAATGCACCGAGAATATCGCGACATTGAGCGCAATCCTTTTCAATTTGTGTTAACAGCGCTTCGACGCCGTCGTAATTCTCCTCGGGACGCAAGAATTCTACGAGGGCGACCGATATGTCTGTGCCGTAAAGATCACCAGAAAAGTCGAAAATAAAAGTTTCTATATTGGCCTTGTTCTGGCCGAACATTGGTCGAACACCGACTGAAGCGGCCCCGCCGTAACTGCCTTGGTGAGGGCCTCCAAGAACGTCCACCAAGACAGCATAAACGCCGAACCTAGGAGGGTGCAGGCCGTCTAAGGACATGTTTGCGGTTGGAAACCCTAGTTCGCGTCCGCGCTGATCACCGCCGATTACAGGGCCATCAATTCGGTGCCAATGACCCAACATGCTCGCTGCGTCACGCGGTTTTCCTGCAGTTAATGCGTTACGAATAGAGGTTGATGAAACCTGTTCGTCACGTGCTTGAACCAAGGGAGCGATGGAAACGCCAAAACCGAACGATTTACCGAAAACTTCAAGCTGCTCCGCCTCGCCTTTTCGATCTTTGCCAAAACGAAAGTCACTGCCTACGACCACATGAGACAACCCAAGTCCGTCAGCTATTACATCGCGGGCAAATTCCTGTGGGCTGAGTTTGGATAAAGTCGCATTAAATGGTAGTTCGTAAAGCCGCTGAACGCCAAGTTTTTGCAGTCGGTGGGCGCGAGTATTCGCACTCGTTAATCGAAACGGCGTTGCTTTGGGGTTAAAAAATTCTCGTGGGTGCGGTTCGAAGGTGACAATGCCTAAGGGCGCGTCCGGCGCTGCGTCGCGTGCGATATCGATCACGGACTGATGGCCAAGATGCACGCCATCAAAATTGCCAATCGCCGCGCTGGCGCCTTGATCCGCTGGATTTACAAACTGGTAGTCTCGAATGATCCGCATGGCGCTTGGGTATCCTTACATGCGTCCGTGTTCAAGCGCTGGAGTGTGTATGAAAGTTAGTGTAGCGTCTGGCCACGATTAACAAATTTGTAATCCCTCTGATCAATATTTTGAGAGGGTTGCGATGTGGCTATAATGTTGGCCCAATATTTATTGATTAAATCAAAGCGTTGCAGACATATCAAGTGTTCAATGGATGACACTTGCCTTTATTGTGCAGTCAGTCGAACTTGCGGCTTGGCGCAAGCACTGTAGCTTCTCCGACTAGAACTTTTTTTCCGCCGACAGCGCAATGGCAATCGAGCTTCACGCGACGCTTCGAAAAGTCGATATCTGTCACTTTAACTTCAGCGTAGACAGTGTCTCCGGGGCGTACGGGCGCAAGAAACTTCAACGACTGTCCCATGTAAACAGTGCCGTGACCTGGAAGCTGTTCACCGATCACCGCAGAAATTAGGCCTGCCGTCAGCATTCCATGGGCAATTCGACCCTGAAAAATTGTGTCATTTGCGTAATCATCGTCTAGGTGCACAGGGTTTCGGTCGGTGGAAACCTGCGCAAACATCTCAATATCCTCGTCTGTGACGATTTTGCGCAAATAACGAGACATGCCCATCTCAATCTCTTCTATGCAGATGGTCCCACGTGGCAGATTATCCAACATTCAACACTCCATCCGATGCTTTCTTGGTAACTTTACAACTAATTGCATCCTTATTACGCAACTTTATTGCTTTGCGAGCGCAGAAAATCAAGAACTATTTAAATCAGCGAAGTTGGCCTATCGCATATTGAGGCGAATACTTTTCTTTTTGTAGGAAGTTTTCAAGTGCAATTTTGTCTGGGTTATACGCCGTTTGGGTTTCTTTTGCGGCAAGGCCCCCTGAAATAAATAGGGAATCGATGTCTTCCGCCATTGCTCCACAAATGTCAGTTTGCACACCATCGCCAATTGCAAGAATCGCAGAATCGGGGATGGATTGTCCTAATGCCGAGAGCCGCCGCCGGGCTAAATCGTAAATCGGGGGGTGAGGCTTTCCGAAATAAAGGCTGTCGCCTCCCATCTCCGAGTAGAGCCTAGCCAGTTCTCCCGCGCACCATTCCCGGACGTCACCTCGATCCACCACAATGTCGGGGTTAGCGCACAGCAATTTTAATCCCTTTTGCTTAGCAAACAGAAAATCGGCGCGGTTTACGTTTGGGTTAGCCATTGGGTCAAAAGGTCCGCAACAGGCAATACCCTCAGCCTCCGTCAGTGGCGCCAGCGTTATCCTGATCGGTTCTTCAAGGATATTCAGAGGCTCGAAGAACCCCTCATCTCGCTCCCATTGGCCCATGAAATAAATCTTTTTGCCAATTGCGCCTTGAAACATCGCAGCTCGGGCGCTGTCGCCCGAGGTAGCGATGGTGTCATACGCATCTGCCGGGACATTAAAATCAACTAACTGCTCGGCAACACCAGCGCGCGGTTTTGGAGAATTTGTTAATAAAACCACAATTCCACCGCGCGCGCGGTAAGCCTGAAGCGCTGCAACCGCGTCCGGATAGGCTGTGACACCATTGTGTACACAGCCCCAGAGGTCGACGAAAAGTGCTTCGTAACGGTCAGAGATATCCGCCAGTTTTGAGATAATTTGGGTCATTATCAACATCCTTTGCAGAAGAGAGAGCGTGATCTCTCCTTGTTAAGCTTGGCTTACCTTTGTCATAGGCAAGGTTTGAAACGTCACATTGGGTACAGGCGTGATATTTCGTTGGGTTCGCATCCAAAATTCTCTAAAATTCAGTATCAGTTTACGCTGATGCATAACTTTACAGAAGCAGTGGTGTTAGTCTCCAACAAAACAGGCGGTAATTGGCACCTCTTGGTGTCAGCTTTATCGGAGATCAACCTTGAAGGTTTGGGATAATTTGCTTTTTGCGGCTCATTATGCCGGGGAGCACGACACTATCACTGTCGACAGACACGTCAAAGCTCTTTTCAGCGACGCGTTTCACGCGGTCGTTTGGTATAAATAGGGTAGCTTCCTGACTTAGTATGTCGACCACAAAGAGCAAGATTTCGTCAACGCTGTCTTCCCGAGCCACCTCCGCAAAAGTTCTCATGATGCTTTCTTTGCGGCTAATGACAAGCTTTGGCGCCGTAGTTTCAAGTACTGACACTCGAAATTTAGTCCCGGAAACTGTGTACTCTTTTGAGTCCATGCGAATTAATTCTGCGTCAGAGAATGCTGAGATATCCGACTTGGCTTCGAACATTTCGGCGGCGTAGGAGCCAAGATCTATATTGAGTTCGGTTGCCAGCTTTTCAGCCAGAGTCTTGTCGTGTCGGGTGGTGGTTGGAGAGCGGAACTCAAGTGTATCGGATAAAATGCATGATAACATTACACCTTTTATATTATCTGGCATGTTTGCGACATCGTCTCCCATCAAATCATGCATGATGGTTGCTGTGCAGGCAAGTGGTCGGATTGTTATGTCTATCGGCCTTTTGGTGGTGAGGCCACCGACCAGCATATGGTGATCGATGACAGCAATTATGTCGGTCTGATTTATTTCATCTGGAAGTTCGGCAGGGTTATTCGTGTCAACGATAATCACAGGCGCGCCGGGGTCAATGGTATCAATGATTTCAAGCTTTTCAAACCCCCATCTCTGGAGAACGAAGTTGGCTTCGGTATTGGGTTCACCCAACACGACAGGTTTCGCGATGACACCCTTTATTGCGTTTAGGTACCACGACCAGATTAACGGAGACCCCGTCGAGTCCGTATCTGGGGATTTATGGCCAAAAACTAAAGTGGTCATGAGGTGCAACCTTTGAAAATGGGATAGAGCTATTTCGCGCGGTGTATAAAATGGGCGCATTGAATTGTCACGTCCTGTCGCAAGCCTGCGACGATGCTGCATAGGACACCTTGGCCGTTAGTGTAAGGACATATATAAGATATTATGACTAGTCTGAAAGAAACTGATTTGTATCCGCCCGTGAAAGCTTGGCTCCAATTGCGCGGTTATGAAGTCAAAGCAGAAATCGGTTTGGCAGATGTCGTTGCATATCGTTCGGGAGCAGACCCGATTGTGGTTGAGCTTAAGACGTCTTTTTCGTTGACGTTGTTGCAACAAGCGGTGGATCGGCAGAGTGTGACTGACGCGGTTTATGTCGCTGTACCTCGTTGGAAGGGGAGAGCTAGCTGGAAAGCGTTTAAAGGTAACGTAGGCCTGTGTCGGCGATTAGGGATTGGTGTGATGTCAGTTCGAGTAATTGATGGAACGGTCGAAGTGCATGCTGATCCGTTGCCTTATCGCACGCGAAAATCCAAGCGGCGCAAGACGCAGTTATTGAGTGCGTTCTCTCGGCTTGAAGGCGACCCAAACGTCGGCGGGACAAAGGGCGCTCGAATGACAGTTTATCGACAGGATGCGCTTCGGTGCGCAAATTACCTTAATGTTAATGGCGCAACTAAGGGCGCAGATGTGGCAAAAGCGACGGGCATCAGCAAGGCGACCACTTTGATGCGGAAAAATCACTATGGGTGGTTCGAGAAAGTTGACAACGGCGTTTATATGCTCAGTGACATTGGCGTTTCAGCACTTTCTGAGCATATGGGGTGAGAGCCTCCGGATAGGAGATAAGTTATTGACCACTACTTTGATCGTTTTAGCCCACCCAAATCGATCTTCATTTAATGGGACTTGGGCTGAGGCCAGTGCAGCTGCCTGCAAGGCCTTGGGGCACAAAGTATTGTGGTCAGATTTGGTTGAGATGGGGTTTGACGCAGTCGAGAGGGCCGAACTGTATAATGGCAACGGCAACTGCAGCGACTTCGATCCATTGAAGGTTCAAGAGGCTGGAGCCAAAAATGGCGACATACCGGATCATGTAATCAACGAGGTAGATAAGCTTCGCAAGGCAGATCAGATCATTTTCCACTTTCCTCTGTGGTGGTTCGCGCCACCGGCAGTGCTCAAAGGATGGTTTGACCGAGTGCTGCTGCACGGCGATATGCATACGGTCGAGGAACGTTTTGATACAGGCCGCTGCCGAGATAAGACTGCATTGTTCTGCGTCACAACTGGTGCAACTGAGGCCGAATGTGGACCGAGTGGAAAAGAAGGGAATGTTCAGTTGTTGCTTTGGCCTGCGGCCTACACGCTTCGGTATCTCGGAATCAAGATATTGGATCCTGTGGTGGTGTCTGGGGTGCATGGATACCATGTCGGTGCAGATCGGACGGAACTGGAACAAAGATTGGCTGGTGTTTTAAACGATCAGGCAGATTTGATTGCTGAATTTGAACGACGCAGCGCAATTCAATTTAACATGGATCAGGATTTTGACAGTGATGGGCGGCTGAAATCAGGCAGCCAAAGCCATAACCCATTTATACTGCCTTTAAACTGAATGAGATGCTTATTGCTAGTGCCCTGATCTGTTCAAATACGGGCAACAAATCGCGCCGCTAGCGGAATCAGCGCTGTCAAAAAAGCAACTAACCAGAATGCCGTTAAAAGGTCGGTGGCCTTGGCAGCGACGCCGACCAATACTGGACCCATTAATATACCAGCATAGCCAATTGTCGTGACTGAAGCCAACGCCAGCCCTGCAGGCATTTTTTTTTGTCGCCCTGCCGCACTAAAAAGAATTGGCACTAAGTTTGCTGCGCCGAGGCCAATGACAAAAAAACCGAACAGGGCAATTGGGTGCCAGGGTGATGTCAATATGATCACGATACCAAAGATTATAGCCACACCGCCATATACGAGGACCCGGAGCTCACCAAAGCGTTGCACAATCATTCCTCCCGCCAGTCGTGCAAACACCATGGCGATGGAAAACAGAATATAACCTATGCCTGCGTTTTCCGTTGGAGCGAGCTGTCGATCAATTATCAGTAGGGCGCCCCAGTCGAGAACTGCTCCCTCAGTAAGAAATGCGATGGCAGAGAGCAGGGCAAGAAGCCAAACAATGCCTCTAGGCATGATCAGGGGTTCTGGTTCGCCGGTTTTTGCATGCAACAAACGCGGACCGGCAACGAAAGTCGCCATAGCAACCAGTACCGCACCAGCGCTGGCGGACAGGACTAACGGAACGTTGAGGGACAATAAAACTGTCATGAATCCTGCGCCAAACAATCCACCTACGCTGAATAAGGCGTGAAAACTTGACATTAGTGGGCGCCGCTCACGGCCCTCGACTTCCGCACCGTGTATATTCATTGCCACGTCTAACGTGCCCAATGATGCACCGAACAGGAAAAGTGCGATGCCGAGCAGAAAAGGTGATGTTGCCGCCGCTAAAATCGGTAAGAATAAAAAGAGGCCAATCCCGCCTAGCATAACCATGGGGCGGGCTCCCCGTCTTGCAGATATGATGCCTGTTGCCGGCATCGCAATCAGCGACCCCAAACCCAGACAGAGCAATAGAAATCCAAACTGACCTTCATCAACTCCTACATTAGATTTTATGTAAGGAACCATTGGAGCGCAGCAGGCCATCGCAAATCCAGCAGCAAAAAAGGCTAACCGCGTTGCAAAACGGGCCGAGGATGTATGAACAAAATCGATCAATTTACATCCAAGCTTTGTTATTTTTGGCGTGGAACATACAATTTGACGCGGTATTTTTCAAAAGCAACTTATGCATTAGGACTGGTTGGAGCGCACTTAATCTAGCTCCGTTTCGCTCGATCAGATATTTGTAGTAGCGTTCCAAGGTAAGGTCTAGCTCATCTTCATCCATGTAATTTGCATAACTGGCGACATCATTGGCAATTATCTTGGTACTTACGGCAGGCCGCTCCACCAAAAAAAATTCCCATGATCATCTGAGTTGTTGAATTTCATGCAAATAACCTTGGTAAAATAACGATCTCACGCCGTATTCATAAGTGTGCATCAATTTTCTATTTTACTCTGAAGTCGGATTCGCGGCATGTGCTTAATAAGAATTGCGTTTAAGAAAATCAGTAACAAGCCTGACAATTAGTGGCGCGAGGCGCGGCGTTATTATGTGTCCCATACCAACAATCGTTTGGTACTCACAATCTGGTATTAGGGCTGCGAGTTCAGCGCCAAGCCTGGCGGGAATTAAAGTATCCTCGGTGCCATGCAGCACTAGGCATGGCAGGTCAACATGAATCAGTTTATTGCTGTGCTCTGGATTCACAAAAGTGGCTAGTGCTTGGCGGTTGATACCTTCAGGATCCACTCCGCGCGACCATGCCAGTTCCGCCTCTGCTCGAATTTCTTCTGTAGCCATGGGAAATCTTTGCCCGCCGTTGCTTGCATGCTCCCTGAGCCAACTTTCGACATAACTTTTGCGGACCATTGGATGTGCAAGAAAAGAGCAAAGGCGATCAATATTTCTTGGGTCGCCCGCTAGTGGACCAGCTGATGTCATGGCCATGGTTGCTGAGAGCAAGCGCTCGGGATTTTCGATGCAAAGCAGCTGGGCAATCACACCTCCCATGGATATCCCGAAGATATGCGCTGTTTCAATTTTGAGCGCGTCCATGAGGCCAATCACGTCTCGTGCCATGTCTGCTAACGTGTATGCAACCAGCATTTTTTCGCCAGATGAAGCGATCGATAAAATTTCCGCTTTGTTAACAGGAGTGTTCTCAAGTGGGCAGCGTTGACTCAGCCCAACGTCGCGGTTGTCAAACATCACAACGCGAAACCCCGCAGTGGCGAACCCTTCGGATAACTCAGCTGGCCAATGGATCAGCTGTGATCCAAGTCCACGGATCAGGATCAAGGTAGGTCCGTTATCCGGTCCACTTTCGCAAGCTTCAAGGATGATACCGTTTGCTTGTACTTGCATAAGTTTTCGCTCCTTTGAATTTGTTGATGAGTGAGGTTTATGTACCGATGATTACCAATGCTTAACGCCAAACTTACAATTTTGAATGCATAGAGAATATTGACCACTCAGGGCAATGTACTGCCTACTGGCAATTACCTTGGACTGCTGCGAGGAGTAACTCGACCATTTAATACGCTAAACTGCCGTTGAAATAGCGTCATTTAGACCAACTAAAACAAATAATGCGTGAGGCAGTGCACCGGGTGGAAAAAAGCGCTCAACAGATATTTTAGTTAAATTTTGATATGCTACGTTGCCAAGAATGAAACATTACGTTGATTTTTGTTTCAGCAAGGCTGTCTTATTTGAAGATGCGTGAGGAACCGCGTTTGACTTTTTTTCGTTGCGCAGTTGACACCTTATGCCGGACTCCTTACCTAACCGTCGTTATCACTCAAAGCAAACGAGTGCTAATGACTTCGAACTCGATTTTTAAAGACAACTCAGTTAGGGAAACCTAGACAATGGAATTTACACCTCTGCACGACCGTGTTGTGGTTCGTCGCACCGAAAGCGAAGAAAAAACCTCAGGCGGGCTAATCATACCTGATAGCGCAAAAGAAAAGCCTGCCGAAGGCGCAGTCATTTCTGTAGGCGCTGGTCTGCGTGATGACGATGGCGAGCGTATCGCTCTTGACGTCAAAGCAGGCGACACAGTCCTATTTGGCAAATGGTCCGGCACGGAAATCACTATCGATGGTGAAGAACTGCTGATCATGAAAGAATCCGACATTATGGGCATAATCGGGTAAGCGAACTCGGTTTCAGATAACGGTCTTTGTCCGTTATAGCGCATGATTTTTAAGACACACTAAAGAGGTAAAGCACAATGGCTGCTAAGGACGTAAAGTTCGACACCGATGCCCGCAACGCGATGCTGCGAGGCGTAAACATTTTGAATGACGCCGTAAAAGTTACACTGGGCCCAAAAGGGCGCAACGTGGTTCTGGATAAGTCTTTTGGCGCACCGCGCATTACAAAAGACGGCGTATCCGTCGCCAAAGAAATCGAACTCGAAGATAAGTTCGAGAACATGGGCGCGCAGATGGTCAAGGAAGTTGCTTCCCGTACCAACGACGAAGCCGGTGATGGTACAACAACTGCTACGGTATTAGCCGCGTCGATCGTACGCGAAGGCCTTAAGCAGGTTGCGGCAGGTCTGAATCCAATGGACTTGAAGCGCGGCATCGATTTGGCGACTTCAAAAGTGGTTGAAAGCATTGTCACATCAGCGCGTGAAGTGAAAGACAGCGACGAGGTCGCTCAGGTCGGTACGATTTCAGCAAACGGTGAAGCTGAAATTGGTAACCAGATCGCGGATGCGATGCAAAAGGTCGGAAACGAAGGTGTAATCACCGTTGAAGAAAACAAAGGCCTAGAGACAGAAACCGATGTTGTCGAAGGCATGCAGTTTGATCGCGGTTACTTATCACCATACTTTGTGACTAACGCCGACAAGATGATCGCAGATCTAGAAGATTGCATGGTGCTCCTGCACGAGAAAAAGCTATCATCTCTCCAATCCATGGTTCCACTGCTGGAGTCAGTAATTCAATCCCAGAAGCCACTTTTGATCATCGCCGAAGATGTAGAAGGCGAAGCATTGGCAACTTTGGTTGTTAATAAGCTGCGCGGTGGCCTGAAAATCGCCGCTGTCAAAGCGCCAGGATTTGGTGATCGTCGTAAAGCGATGTTGCAGGATATTGCGATTCTTACTGGCGGTCAGGTTATTTCCGAAGATCTTGGCATGAAGCTCGAAAATGTCACAATGGACATGCTAGGCACGGCGAAGAAAATCGAGATCACCAAAGACGAAACAACCATTGTTGATGGTGCAGGTGAGAAGGCTGAGATTGAAGCTCGGGTCGCTCAGATCCGGACGCAGATTGAAGAGACGAGCTCCGATTATGACCGCGAGAAACTGCAGGAACGCGTTGCAAAGCTTGCTGGCGGTGTCGCAGTTATTCGCGTTGGCGGAATGACAGAAGTCGAAGTCAAAGAGCGCAAAGACCGCGTTGACGACGCGCTGAACGCTACTCGTGCTGCCGTGCAAGAAGGTGTTATTGTTGGTGGCGGTGTCGCTTTGGTTCAGGCTGGCAAGGCGTTAGAAACTCTTGAAGGCGCTAACCCAGATCAAAACGCTGGTATCACGATTGTGCGCAAGGCTGTCGAAATGCCGCTACGTCAAATCGCCGAGAATTCTGGTGTGGACGGCGCTGTGGTTGCAGGAAAAGTGCGCGAGAGCGACGATCCTGCATATGGCTTCAATGCCCAGACTGAAGAGTACGGTGATATGTTTGCATTCGGCGTAATTGACCCTGCAAAGGTTGTTCGTACTGCTCTTGAAGACGCAGCGTCGATTGCAGGTTTGTTGATTACCACTGAAGCAATGGTTGCAGACAAGCCAGCTAAAGAAGGTGGCGCCGGTGCGGCAATGCCTGACATGGGCGGCATGGGCGGCATGGGCGGCATGATGTAAGGCAGTCTTCAGCTTGGAGATTGATCCGAAACATTAGGTAGTTGGCCAAAAGGCCGTTCAACCAAAAGATCAAGCCAATTCGATTGGGGTCGCCGTCAGGCGGCCCCTTTTTTGTATGTGCGTACCCAAATAATATTCCTAAGCCAGCCTGCTTCACGAAGAAAATCACTAAAAGGTTAAACTCTAAACCTATGGTGAGAACATTTGCGTTATGGTGTGGTGCCAATATGGGTGGGTGTGGTGAATGGTGTCAGTAAGGGGAAGTATTTTGATGGATCAAATGTACGCTGATCGAGCAATAATTCGAGAAGTTCAGCCGAGGGATTTGGGCGCACTTTACCGGATTGCGTTGCGAACCGGAAAATGGGGCAGCGATGCCTCGTTGATTTATCGAGACCCCGATTTAGTGGGACACGTGTTTTCTGCGCCTTATCTGGCATTGCCGCTTGGAACTGGATTTGTGGTCGACATTTCTGGGGACGTTTTGGGCTATTGCGTGGGAACAGCAGATACCGAATCGTTCAACGCGCAATTGGAGGCGCATTGGTGGCCAGCACTGCGGCAAAAATATATTAAACCGGACGAGGATAAACGTGGGTCTTGGAATGCAGATGATGACCTGATGCACGTTATCTACGAGCCAGTGTTACCACCGCAAGAGATCGTGAATGCTTATCCAGGGCATTTGCATATGAACTTGATGCCTCAGCTTCAGCGCCAAGGTTTTGGGCCTCGCCTGCTGGAGGCATTTATAACCAAGGCTACTAGCCTAGGTGCGGACGGTTTTCATCTTGGTGCTGACAGGCGAAATAAGAGAGGAGTGGAGTTTTGGCGAAGTCAGGGATTTGACGTGTATTTTAGACAGGTGATTGACAGCGCTTCGAACAACGTTTGGATGGTTTTAGAGTAGGTTTGCCGCAACAAACCACCTCTGGTTATTAGCGTGTAAAGTAGGAGTTCCCAGGTCACGCCAGAACCTGAGCAGGTATAAAAGCCCACTAAACGGTTTTAACCGCAACAAACGGTGGTATTTTAATTGTTACTCCTGCGGACAGAAGATCGACACTGGCCGTAACTATTTTTATAAAAGCATGCTCTCAGCTGGAGGATGTTTGAGAACCACCAAAGAAAGCAGCACAGTGCTGCAAGTTTTTAACGAAAATTTCCTGTCGACGGTTCGATGGCAGTCGGCAGGGGGCGCGCGCTACAGGTGAAGTCTTGCAATTTGACAACGGAGTTGTTGATCCGTTCGAAAAAATTTCTGGATTGTCAGTGTGGGATAAATTTGATCACCGCAAATAGTAAAGTGTTTCGGATGCTTGCGAGCGGAGTGATCCGATGCTGTGGCTTTCGCGTAAAAGTTTTATAATTTAAATTTTGAGGGAGCTAGTGATGTTTACTGGAACGTTGATGTTGGCCAGAAGATTATTTTTCTCTTTAAGTTTTCTACTGCCCTGTTTCGTAGTCGTCGAAGCCAGCGCTGATGTAGCTCCTGAAGTCAACTCCGTGGTTGCTCAACCCGGCGAATTGGGCAGCGGTGCATTTAGATGGTTTGGATTTAAGATTTACGAAGCCCAGTTATTCACGACGCAAGGCAAGAGGTTTCAGTGGGAGAAGCCATTCGCTCTCCAATTGAAGTACGCCCGTAAAGTGCGTGCCCGCATCCAGTTGAGGGCCAGTCAAGATGAGTTAGAGCGGCTTGAAGGCTCGCGCCCGGACCACCCCCAAATAGTAAAAAAGCTGACCGGGTGTTTGAGAGATGTAAAATCTGGGGACAGAGTTGTCGCTGCCGCACGCGGCGCCGACGAATTGGATTTCTTTGTGAATGGTACACAAACCTGCTCATTAACCCATACTGGCATACGCGATCGCTACATGAGCATTTGGCTGTCTGATCAGGCGCGAGACCGAGAGTTGGCACGACGGTTGCGTGGAGCAGTCTGAGTGCTAGCACGTGTTGGGCTCTTTGCCGCTATGTTGGCCGCGGCAGGAGTGCCTCTTTACATCCACCTACCTCGCTATGTCACAGTGGAGATGGGTCTCAGCTTGAGTACACTCGGTGCTGTGCTCCTTGGGATAAGGATTATGGATTTTGCGCAGGATCCTGCACTCGGATGGTTAACTGACCGTCCCGGTGTCAAAATTAGAAATTGGGCAATAGTAGGGGCCGTGGGATTAGCGGTGGGTTTCTGGGGGCTGTTTGGAGTGCAACCGGCAGCTTCACCAGTATATTGGCTGGTGGCAGTGCTTATCGTGATTTTTTCAAGTTATAGCCTCCTAACCATTTTATTTTACGCTCAGGGAGTTCGGCTGGCGCAATCTGGTGGATCTGACGGACACTACCGACTTGCGGGGGCTCGCGAGACAGGAACAGTACTCGGTATTTTGCTGGCTGCTATTTTACCGAGCGTTTTGGGGTATCGTGGTTTCGCGGCAGTTTACGCTGTACTCGTGTTCGCTGCAGTGGTCTCTATGGCTCGAGTTTGGAGCCGCGATGGTGCTCCAGAGGCTCCTGCCTCTCTCGGCTTGCGAGCAGTGCTAAGAAGCAAACGTATGCGGTGGTTGTTGACGCTAGGGCTTGTGAATGCATTGCCTGTTGCAGCGACATCAACGCTATTTCTGTTTTTTGTGGAAGACAAACTTAAGCTGGCTAGCGCAGCGGGCATTTTCCTGCTGATGTTTTTTGCGGCAGCAGGTCTCAGTGCACCAATTTGGGCCTATCTGGCGAGACGATGGGGCGCGAAGAGAGTATTGGTGGGGGGTATGACTTTAGCAATTGTGAGCTTTGTCGGAGTAATTGGGCTGAGCGAAGGGGCTACCATCGGTTTTGGGGTCGTTTGCGTCGGATCAGGAATGGCGCTTGGAGCTGATATGGTGCTGTTGCCCGCCTTGTTGTCGGTGGCGCTTGATCAAGAAGAGCTGGAAGGTGGGGCTGGATTTGGCATGTGGTCGCTAGTCACAAAACTGTCCCTGGCCGTCGTGGCCGCTGTTCTACTTCCTTTATTAGAACAGTCTGGATTTGTGCCGGGAAAGGAAAACGACGCAAATGCATTGCAAGCTCTTACGTTCGGCTACGCAGTCCTACCTTGCCTCCTAAAAGTAGCGGCATTGTTCTTGGTCCTTGCCTTGCCGCGCTCGGTGCGTGGAACTTGATCTAGCTTGCCCTCAGACCCTCCTCGTGCCACCAAAACAAATGCGCCTTTTTTTTCTGACGAGCCTAACAATGACCGCTTTTGCTGCAAACTCTGTGTTGAATAGGGGGGCGATAAACCACTTTGGAATGGATCCGGTGCTATTTGCCGCTATTAGATTGTCGGCCGGGGCGTTAGTCCTTTTCTTCCTAACTGTAGCGTCCCGGCGCAGTTTCAATTTTGGCGGGTGGGGTCGGTTGTTGGGTGTTGGAGGACTTCTAGTCTACATTTTTGGGTTTTCGTTGGCTTATTTATCGCTGGATGCGGGCATCGGTGCACTAATTCTATTCGGTGTGGTGCACATTACAATGTTTGCAGGCGCGGTGTTTGGACGCGAAGAATTGCCTTCAGCGCGCTGGGTAGGAGCGGCTCTTGGGTTTGTCGGTTTGACATGGTTGTTGTGGCCAAAGGGCCCGATAACTGTGTCACTGACGCACGCATACATGATGGCATTAGCAGGAATTGGATGGGGGGTGTATTCTTTGCAAGGACGCCGTGAGAGGGACGCATTACAGGCGACCGCCCTTAACTTTTTACTCGCAACCCCAATTGGGATCGGGCTGGCCTTCATGCTGAGCGGGTATACTCAAGTTAACCCATTTGGTATCGCATTGGCGGTGGCATCGGGAGGCTTGACCTCAGCGATGGGGTACGTCCTTTGGTATCGGCTCATACCCGTTTTGGGTGCGAGCCGCGCAGCAGTTGCTCAGTTAAGCGTACCCGTTATCGCTTTTGGCGGTGGCACGTTTTTGCTTAACGAGCCTTTGACATTGAGATTTTTGGGTGCGTCGATTTTGGTGATTGGTGGAGTTCTAGTATCAATGCGCCAATAGTGTGCAGAAAAGCTCAGCAGCGTTTTCATTTGTGTGAAATATTAGGATTTCTTCTACCGGTGACATGAAACAGCTCTTATCAGCTTTCGTAGTTTTGCTTATTTTGGCGCCCATGGCGGCAAGTGCAGATTGCGTTGTGCTTTTGCACGGTTTGGCCCGAACCAAAAGCTCCTTTGTTTTAATGGAAGCGGTGTTTCAGAGGCTCGGTTACGAGGTGGTCCGTCCTGGCTATCCGTCGACTCGCAAAGAGATAGAAATACTTGCTCGGGAGACACTGCCTAAGGCGTTAAATGCTTGCCAAAATGGAAAAGTACATTTTGTCACGCATTCTCTTGGAGGCATTCTACTGCGGTTGTGGCTGTTGGATCATCGTCCAGACAACTTGGGACGTGTGGTGATGCTGGGGCCGCCCAATCAAGGGTCGGAGCTAGTTGATGTGCTTAGTAAACTAGAACCTTTCGACTGGATTAACGGACCAGCAGGTGCCCAATTGGGAACTGATGGTTTACCACCAGAATTGCCGCCGGTCAATTTTGAGTTGGGCATTATTGCAGGAAACCGTTCACTTAACCCGTTTTACTCTGCACTTATTGAGGGCCCAGATGACGGAAAGGTCTCTGTGCAAAGTACGCGAGTTGCCGGAATGAAAGATCACCTAATTTTGCCGGTCACGCATACTTTCATGATGAACAACCCGCTGGTGATTGTGCAGGTGCGATTGTTCCTTGAAAATGGTACCTTTGATAGGAACTTGAATTGGGGCGACGCAAAGGCTGCGCTGAATGAGTTGGGTGGCTGGCGCAAACTTGATTGTGAAAAAGGTGAATGCAAGGGAGAACTCAGTGAATGAGTTTGACCTTGTTGGCGCTCAATTCTTAAGGCGGAAGGGTTTGAGTGCGGCACCGATGGGTGTCCGTGGAAGCAATATTGCACCTGCAGGTAATGCTCGAACAGTCGACCTTTCTGGTTTCCTAGTAGCACCAGGAATTATTGATTTGCACGGTGATGCTTTTGAACGCCACCTTGCGCCGCGACGGGGTGTTGTCAAAGACCTCGTTCCTGCATTGATATCGACTGATGCGGAACTGGCTGCAAATGGCATCACCACGGCGATTTTGGCCCAATTCTGGAGTTGGGAAGGCGGGATGCGTAGTCCTGCATTTGCCAAAGGTTTACTTGAAGCGCTATCGGGTGAAATTGGAATGATCACGGACTGCCGAGTGCAACTGCGGTTTGAGACGCATATGCTGCAGCACTACGCTGAATTTGAGTGTGTAGTGGATCGGTTTGGCATCAAATATGTCGTTTTCAATGATCACCTGCCACACAAGGCGCTAACTTGTGGCAAGCGCCCGCCTCGATTGACTATGCAAGCCTTGAAAGGCGGGCGCAGTCCCGAGACGCATCTAAACCTAATGAGATCGCTGCACGCACAGAGCGCAGAGGTTCGGCCGTCAATTGCTGAGCTGGTAAAGAGATTTCGCAGTAAGAACGTTCATATGGGCAGTCATGACGATACTTCTGGAGAAGTTCGACAATGGTGGCGGTCTATTGGAGTTGGCATCTCAGAGTTTCCCAAATCCTTTGGTGCGGCGAAAAATGCGCGAGAAGGTGGCGATACGATAGTCTTGGGCGCACCCAATATTGTGCGTGGTGGGTCACATTCTTCCAATGTGTCTGCTCGTGACCTTGTAATGAGGGGTTTATGTGACGTTCTGGCATCTGATTATCACTACCCAGCATTGCGGCAGGCGGCTCTCAAATTGGTCGCGGAGGGTGATGTTTCGCTTAGTGCTAGTTGGGGTCTGATCTCTGAGCGCCCGGCTGAGATTTTGGGCCTCTCGGATCGAGGGGTGTTAGAGTGTGGTCGTCGTGCAGATCTGGTTATTATATGCCCAAAGACTGGGCAAATCGGTGCGACCATGGTGGCGGGCCGGTTTAGTTTTCTTGCTGGGGAAGTCGCCGATCGATTTATTAAATAGATGCGCCTGATAATTACTTAGTCACCTATTCTAAAGTATAATTTCAGCCTCAACTTTTTGAAAATTTGGCTGATCTGGGACTTGTCCGTAACCATCATCGTGTACCACACAGCGTCTTTATCCTAGGTTCGGAGAGTTAAAGCCAAAAGCGCAGTTCGCTGATCGTTAGATCGTCTTGGTTATTTGAGCAGTAAATAACGACAAATATGTTGGATGTATTGACTTGGAGCGTGAGAGTGATGCTTCTGACAATTGCCGCTGCCAAAGATCAACCCGTTGAAAGAACGCCTGTCCCATTTCGCGCAGGGCGGGTATTTCTGTTCAAGCCGATGGCAAAGTTAAATGTATTTATTCGTCGACCCGTAGTGACAGACATTTCAATCACTGGATAGTTCGACTACAACGTATTTTTGGCGAATTTTACATCGGTCTGCGGCTTTTCTAAATTGTAAACCAGTAACAATTTAAAGTGTTAATTAGCGGCTTCTAGGTCGAACTCTGTTTACATGGCCCATTTTCCGGCCTGGTTTGGTCTCAGCCTTGCCGTATAGATGCAGTGCAGCCTCATTTGCCGTTAGCAAATCTGGTATTTTATCCATATCGTCGCCGATCAGGTTTTCCATTTCCACATCCATATGTCGTTGCCCGTCACCAAGTGGCAAACCGGTAATTGCGCGAATGTGCTGCTCGAATTGGTCTACGATGCAGCCATTCTGGGTCCAGTGACCAGAATTGTGTACTCGGGGTGCAATTTCGTTCACAATTAAACCTTCAGAGGTTACGAAAAGCTCCACGCCCATGACTCCAACATAATCAAGTTTATTTAGAATCTGCGCTGCCAATAGAACAGCGTCAGTGAGTTGAGATGAGTTGAGCCGTGCTGGAACTTTAGTTGTCCGCAGAATACCGTCAAAATGTACGTTTTCACCTGGATCAAAACAGGCAATGTCACCGTTCAGGCTTCGGGCGGCAATGACAGACACCTCGTGTGAAAAGTTGACAAAACCTTCCAGAATGGCTGGAGCGCCCGCCATACATGCTAAAGCTTCATCTGCGGCATCAGCGTCGAGTAAGCGAGCTTGCCCCTTGCCATCATAGCCTAACCGTCGTGTTTTTAGAATTGCTGGAGTTCCAACCGTGGTCAACGCTGCCTTTAAATCTTGCAAAGTGACCACCGGAGAGAATGGCGCAGTTTTAAGACCAAGTGCTTCCAGAAACTCCTTCTCGGTTTGACGATCTTGTGAAATCTGGAGAGCCTTACGATTGGGCCGAATAGGGCGTTGCGTTTCGATCTCATCTAGGGCCGTGGTCGGAATGTTTTCAAATTCGTATGTGATGATGTCGACTGAACGTGCAAAAGAGCGCAGAGCAACTATATCATCGTAACTGGCCGTAGTGACTTGATCCGCTACCTGTGCAGCAGGTGGATTGGTATGAGGCTCAAAGATATGAGTTTTATACCCTAACCGCGATGCGGCTACGGAAAGCATGCGGCCAAGCTGTCCACCACCAAGGATACCGATTGTACTATCGAGGGGTAGTGCTTTAGTCATCCTGTGGCTCATCCATTATAGAATTGGATAAGGCGCGGCGCCATGCATCAAGGCGTTGGGCAAGATCGGCGTCTTGAAGCGCCAAGATCGCAGCCGCCATCAGACCACCATTCGTGGCGCCAGCGGCCCCGATGGCCATGGTTCCCACAGGGAACCCTCTGGGCATTTGGACAATTGAGTAGAGGCTATCTACACCCGACAAAGCGCGGGTTAAAATTGGGACGCCGATCACAGGCACCCTAGTTTTTGAAGCCATCATGCCCGGCAGGTGTGCTGCACCACCGGCACCAGCAATAATCACTTGAAGCCCGCGATCTGTGGCCGTTTTGCCGTAACTCCACAAGCGTTCTGGGGTTCGGTGAGCCGAAACAATCCTTTTCTCGTAAGGGATGCCCAGTTCGTCCAAGATCTCTGCTGCAAGTTTCATCGTGTGCCAGTCAGATTGGCTGCCCATGATAATGCCGACTTGAGGTGTTTCAGTCATTCTTGCCTCTACCACGCTGTGAAGCACGGTTTATAACGGATAAAGGGCTGTTCGCAATGTGATGCTGTGCCAATAGTGGTTTTTAGGCAATAATGTCGGGGGTTAGGCGGTCTTCAATCAGCGCGATCATGTCTTTAAGCCGCAATTTCTGCTTTTTGAGTCGCTGTAAAGTCAATTGATCTCCTCGTCCGCGCTCAACAAGAGCATGAATTGCTTCGTCTAAATCGCGATGCTCTTGTTTGAACACTTCTAATTCGACTTTTAGAACATCATCGGTTTTCATTGCCAGGTCAGTAGGGGCATTCATTAGCAGCAATTCCTAAGATTTTGCAGGATTCCAGCATACCGATTTGGGCGCTTCGTGCAAAGGGTTTGGACCATTGCGCGATATGTTTCTTGTGCTGGAACCCCTTGCTTTTAGTTAACAGCCTAACCATGTTAGTACGTGTAAGGATCGCCAAATTTGGGGTTCTATTTTGGACTGTCGCTTAGACTAAGGACGTGTCGATGACTAAACTGACTTTAGGGTCTTACCCCCATATGCTGGGCTTTGAGCAATTGGAACGCCTTCTTGAGCGTACTTCAAAGACTGGAAACGAAGGGTACCCGCCTTTCAATATAGAACAACGGTCGGATCAATCTTTCCGAATTACGCTTGCGGTTGCAGGATTTCGAGAGGAAGACTTAAGCATAACGTTAGAGGACCGACAGTTAGTAATCCGGGGTCGTCAGAACGATGACTCTGGTAACAGAGTTTTTTTACACAGGGGTATAGCTGCCCGTCAATTTCAAAGATCCTTCGTGCTCGCTGACGGGGTTGAAGTGGGAGCCGCCGATATGGAAAACGGACTACTTCATATTGATTTGAGCCAATCGAGGCCTGAAACCGTAGTGCAAACAATTCGAATTAATAAAGGCTAACGTGATGTACACAAAGTTTGACTTGGGGAGTGAAGACGAGCAACGCATTGTCTACGTACGCAAGGTCAATGTCTTCGATTTACCAGAGGACATGCAAGAACAGGCTGAGGGAGCCAAGTCTCTCTATGCAGTGCATAGTGCCGACGGTGAGAGGTTAGCAGTTGTGAGAGAACGCAATCTCGCTTTCCTATTAGCGCGTCAAAACAACTTTGATCCGGTTACAGTGCACTGACTTTTCTGGCCGCGAGATAGTAAAAATTCACCTGCAGATTGACAACACTTTATCATTCAAAAAATACCAAACGTTACATTACGTCGTAATTCTCAGTTCTTAAGTAGTCTATCAGGATAATCTTCTCCTTAACGGACGTATGGGTCCGTAGGTAGTCAAATGTCTTGGAAGCGTTAACAAAGTGTGGGCGGCTATTTTAACGCGAAACACAACAAGCACTGGTATGCTCGTTGTGTATCTGCAGTTCTGACCATCAAAGACAGTTGAGCCGCGCAATATGAATGCGCGGCTCTAACAAGATATTACTGTGCAGCGATTAGACCAAGACTTTCCAACTTCAAGATTACTTGGTGGGCGCAGTTGTCGACTTCAACATTCTCGGTCTCCACTCGCAACTCTGGCTCAGCGGGTACGTCATATGGATCTGAAATTCCAGTGAACTCTTTAATTTTACCCGCCCGAGCTAATTTGTAGAGGCCTTTGCGATCACGCCGTTCGCACTCTTCAAGTGAGGTCGCAACGTGCACTTCCATAAATGCACCAAATTGCTCAATGTCCTCGCGTACCGCCCGTCGAGTCATAGCGTAGGGGGCGATTGGTGCACAAATGGCGATACCACCGTTTTTAGTGATCTCTGACGCTACGTATCCGATGCGTCGAATGTTGAGGTCTCGGTGTTCCTTTGAAAATCCCAGTTCTGAAGATAGGTTTTTACGGACGATATCACCATCTAACAAAGTTACAGGCCGTCCACCCATCTCCATCAACTTCACCATCAAAGCGTTTGCAATGGTTGACTTCCCAGAACCGGAAAATCCGGTAAAGAACACGGTGAAGCCCTGTTTCGAACGTGCTGGTCGGGTGCGGCGCAGCTCCTTAACGACCTCTGGAAAGGAAAACCATTCTGGAATTTCTAGGCCTTCAGAAAGGCGGCGGCGTAATTCTGTTCCTGAGATATTCAGGATAGTAACTTTTTCCTTGTCGGTGATTTCATCTATTGGTTCATACTGGGCTCTTTCTTGCACCCAAACCATGTGTTTGAAGTCGACCATTTCGATACCCATTTCCTCCTCATGAACTCGAAACAGGTCTTGTGCATCGTAGGCACCGTAGAAGTCGTTACCCTCACTATTTTTACCCGGACCAGCGTGATCGCGCCCCACTATAAAATGGGTGCAACCATGGTTTTTGCGAATTAGACCATGCCAGACAGCTTCGCGCGGGCCTGCCATACGCATGGCGAGGTTCAGTAAGCTCATTGATGTGGTCGATGCCGGATATTTATCAAGCACCGCTTCGTAACATCGTACGCGCGTGAAATGATCAACATCGCCTGGCTTGGTCATGCCAACAACCGGATGGATCAATAGGTTGGCTTGAGCTTCCCTTGCGGCGCGAAATGTCAATTCCTGATGGGCGCGGTGCAGCGGATTGCGAGTTTGAAAAGCGACAACCTTGCGCCAACCAACTTTGCGGAAATATGCGCGTAGTTCATTTGGTGTGTCTCGGCGCGCACGGAAATCATAGTGAACTGGCTGTTGAATGCCGACAATTGGCCCGCCAAGGTAAATCTGACCGGCTTGGTTATGAAGGTAATTAACTGCCGGGTGGGCATCGTCGTTGGCGCCAAATACTTTCTCGGCTTCGCGCGATTTGTTTGGTTCCCAGCGATCGGTTACGGTCATGGTGGCAAGGATTACACCTTCTTGATCGCGAAGTGCGATGTCTTGCCCTAATTCCAGTGTGGCAGCGAAATCAGTGCTAACATCGAGAGTGATCGGCATTGGCCACAGGCTTCCATCGGCCAAACGCATGTTCTCAACGACGCCATCGTAGTCGGCTTCGGACAAAAAGCCCTTCAGGGGGTTGAAGCCGCCATTCATTAGCAATTCAAGATCGCAGATTTGACGCGGGGTGAGGTCGTGGCTGACGAGATCTGAAGCTTCAACTTTCAGTTTTTGGGCACTCTCATAAGAAACGAATAGTTCGGAAATTGGAGCCAAATTATTCTGCATTGGATGCATCCTGTGTTTAAAAAGTGATAGACTGGTCGTGGTTCCAGTGAGTTCCGCGTGAAGTGCAAAATACTCAGAGCGTTTTCGGGCAAGGAACTGATCAGTTAGACGTGATTTTTCTGCAGCGCCGCGGGAAGTAAGTGAATACGCAAATCGCTGTCGCTTATCTCGCCCGGACCTACTGGAAATTTTTATAAATCCGGCACTCGCCGAATTTCGGAGTTCCGCATTAAGTTTTCCAAGGGAAATGCCAAGCGCTGACGCCGTTGCTCGTTGAGAAGCGTCCGGAGCAGCGTCAAGCTGGCGCAAGAGGCGAAAGATGAGGTCGTCCCCCTCTGGATTTGGAGCTTCACTTGGGTCATTCATAGACAGCGGCCTAATGTGCGTTCATCCGTGAACACACATAGAATAGTTTTTTCTAAAAGCAAGGCGTTTTTTAAATTTCAAAATGTATTTTGCGAATTCCAAACAATTTCAGCGCGCGTCGTGGCAAGCCCTTTGTTCAGACCAATCCAATACAACAAATTATTAGGTGGTTTTGGACCCGTGTAGCAATGTTGGAAGTCTTGCAGCTTGAATCACCGCGAGGGCAGAAATCGTATGTGCTACACCGCGCAAATCAAGATCAATCAACTCCAGGTTGGATATGTCCTTGCCCGCTGCCTGAATTAGGTCGCTAGATATCAAGGCTTCAACTCCAAGCTCCTTGGTGCAAGCTTCGATACGTGAGGTGGCGTTGACCGTGTCCCCAATTATTGTTCGTGGAGCGTTTTCTGCGGCACCTATTTCTCCCAGTACCAGATCACCCAGATGCAGACCCATTCCAATGGCGACTGGTTGAGCCCCTTCAGCTGCCAATGCTTTATTGAAGGTTTGAAGGGCTGATCCGATCCCGGCGGCTGCATCCAGCGCTGCCTGAGCAGAAGCACGTTCATCCTCAAGTTCAAACAGTGCAAGGAGCCCATCTCCAAGATATTTATCCACGGTGCCACCGGCGCCGGAAATCGATGGCACAATAGCGTCGAAGAATCGGTTTAGCAAAAACACAACATCGTATGGTAATTGTCCGGTTGTTCGAGCGGTAAAACCGCGCATGTCGAGGAACAGAATTGCCAGTCGACGCTCCTGCCCAAGGCTTTGATGCGCGCGCGCGCGGCGCCCGTCGGCCCGGAACACCCTGAGCACAGTAGCAGGTTCGCTCGGGCGTAGTTGACAAGCCAAACGAGCGTTTGGTGGAGCGTTAACGGCTCTCAGGCTAGATAATTCGGCCGGGGAGGGAGGGTGCAAGCGATCCCCTCCGGCTTCGATCACTACCCTGCAAGTGGTACAACGTCCTCGTCCTCCACAAAGGGACATGTGCGATACCCCAGCGGTGCGCGACATCTCCAGCAACGTCATGCCGCGCTGGCCATAGATCTCAGGGCCATCGATATAGCGAATACGTAATGAGTTTCTGTTTCCTAACAGTTTGCGACCAAGAAAAATCGCTATTGTTAGCAAAAGCAGTGCCCAGAAAATAGCAAGTCCACTATCAGTAATTTTTCTCAATGCAGCAAACGTTTCTGGCGTTGGGAAGTTATATTCTTCGCGCAAGGCTGGGCCCGTCGTGGGGTCCCATATGCGGGCATTTTGGCTGCGGCCCTGAACCACAAATCCTGCGATTGCGTAGGCTGGTAAAAGGGTCGCGATCATAATCATGAGGGGTTGAATGCGATGCCACACTGGCGAAACACGCAACCAATACTGTAGGCCAATGCAGGCGTGTATCCAGGTGACAAGTACAAGTGTTCCCTGCTGCCAGCCGCTGGACGTGTTCCAGATCACACCGGTGATGAAACCCATTTTGACCTCAACACCAAAGAAGCGATTGGCAAGGTCGGTATGCACAAAATGCGCCATAAGTAAAAATGGGATGCTTACGCCAAGTAACATTTGTAGGGCTTCGGCTAATGGCATTCGAAGAGTGCGGCGCCACGCAATGCGATAAAGCGCGAGGCCGAGGTGTGTCAGGAAAGCCGAAGACATGGCCAGCATGCCGATCACATTACCAAAAATTGCGCTAGTTACTCCCTGAGATGCCTCCATCAACTCGAGCGAGAACAAGCCCATCCCAACGCTTAGGAGGTGGAGGAATACGTATGAAAAAAGCACTAGGCCCGAGATTATCCGAGCCTTGGTCCGCCAACTGCCGCGCCATAATGGGTTCGCCATGCACGTCTCCGATCATCTAAGTTCAAATTTGGAACCTGAGGGGAGGTGGGTCAATCCTGCTCAGATAGGAATTTCTCAGCATCTAGGGCTGCCATGCACCCCATGCCTGCCGAGGTAACTGCCTGCCTGTAAACGTGGTCTGTCAGATCGCCTGACGCGAAAATTCCCGGTACAGATGTTCTAGTTGAACCGGGTTCGACCAGGACATAGCCGCCATTGTGTAATTCTAACTTGTCCACAAGCAGTTCATTGGCTGGTGCGTGCCCAATGGCGATAAAGACACCCTTGCACGGAATATCTGTAATCTTGCCAGTTTTAACATTTTTAGCCTTGATGCCTTCTACACCCAGCGGCATGTCCGATCCATAAACCTCTTCAAGCGTGTTGAACCACATTGGTACAATTTTATCGTTTTTGAAGAGCCTATCTTGCAAAACCTTTTCTGCACGCAGCTCATCACGTCGGTGGATGAGAGTCACTTTTGACGCAAATTTTGTGAGGAATAAAGCCTCCTCGACGGCAGTGTTTCCGCCACCGATGACCACGATTTCTTGACCGCGATAGAAAAAGCCGTCGCAGGTGGCACAGGCAGAAACGCCAAAGCCTTTGAACTTTTCTTCGCTTGCGATACCCAGCCACTTAGCGCGGGCCCCGGTGGCTAGGATAATCGCATCAGCTGTGTAGTGCGTACCACTATCTCCTAAGGCCTGAAAAGGGCGCTTGGAAATGTCTAGTTCGGTTATGATGTCACCAACAATCTTACAGCCCATCGCCGCTGCATGTTCCTGCATTTTAATCATTAAATCTGGGCCCTGAACTTCTGTAAATCCGGGATAGTTTTCAACCTCTGTTGTGGTAGTCAGCTGTCCACCTGGTTCGATGCCCTGTACGAGAATTGGTTCCAACATTGCGCGTGCTGCATAAACGCCTGCCGTGTAACCCGCCGGACCCGAACCAATAATCAGAACTTTGGTGTGTTTGGTATCGGCCATGGGCCCCTCCTCAATAAAATTAACCTGTATAACTTGTTGCCGTATAGTCTGCCCATGTCGACAGGAAAACCCCATGATATGTGTGCAAAAACGCACACGGTCCCAATGGCAGTGTGGTTGGTTGGAGCTGCGTGGTCGGTCGGAAAAGATAATTACTCTTTTGCGAAATATTATTGCGTAAGATTAAGGTAATGCTATAAGAAACGTAAAACTGAGGGAGAGCTTGATCAAATGCCTAGTACTCGGCTTGATCCTATCGATCGAAAAATCCTAGCTGAATTGCAGTCTGATGGCCGCATGACGAACGTGGAACTTGCCAAGAGGGTAGGGATATCCGCGCCACCATGTTTGCGACGCGTGCGGACACTGGAGGAGGCAGGGTTTATTAGAGGGTATCACGCGGAAGTTGACTCGCGAGAACTGGGTTTTGAGGTGCAGGTTTTCGCGATGGTTGGGTTGGTTAGCCAAGCCGAGGCGGACCTGAGTATTTTTGAAGACCGTTGCCGGAGTTGGCCACTAGTCCGCGAATGCCACATGCTTAATGGTGAAGTGGATTTCATATTGAAATGCGTCGCACCGGATTTGAGCACTTTTCAGACCTTTTTGACCGAAGAGCTGCTCAAAGCGGACAACGTAGCAAGTATTAAAACGTCGTTGGTTATTCGCGGCGCCAAGGATGAACCAGGTGTGCCATTTGATGTGCTGGAGGAACGTCTGAGTCGCAACGCCTAAAATGATCCTCAAGATTGGTATGTATTGTGCCACTTGAGGTATGTTTGACTGCCTACAGTACGTGGCCTCGACGGGGTTAATGCAGGCTGAAGTTTGAATTCGGCAAGCTTATACCTAATGCCGAGTTATTGAGATTGTAGATGGACAGCAATTTGGTCGTCGTTTACGAAATCGGCTAGCGTGCCCAATGGATAACGCGGCAAGCCTGTTCGTCTGGATTTTTTACTGCATCCTTCAAGTGATTTGGCATGTTGCGCGCAAGTTTTCGAATGGCCTTGGTGCAACTCTTAACAGCCTCCTGTTCGGCAAAGCCGCGAGAACCTTCGGCCCACGAATAACCAGATGCGCCATTGTTTGAAATTGCAAAAGCACCGAAGCGATCGTCGTCCTGCAGTCGTAGATATTCCCGAAAGTCCTTATTTGCACTGCGAGACAGCGTTAGTTCTGCTCTACTGGGGTCAAAGCGCTTTGGATAAATGTGGGCATAAAGAAAACACCCAGACGCACTTTTTGACTTGTGGGCGCAAGACTGTCTCGCAAACCGCTCAGCAGATTCAATATTCGATGCATTCCAATAAGCGCCGCCTACTTTCTCGGACGGATTTGCGAAAAATGCTCCGAAATAATCGGCTTTGCGTCTAAATTGTCGATATTCACGACGTGCGTCACCGCGTAATTTTGCATCAGACAGTTCGAATAAACTCGAGCGATTTTTTTCTACATTCACATCCTGTGCTCTTAGGGTTGTTGCGGAAATAAGAACAGCGATCCCGAGAGCCGCTGCAATCAAGTGCGTTTCCATCATTCAACTCTCATAGCACGGGGCGAGTGTCACTGTGCCGCTGTTAATTCTACAATAGTCGAAATGATAGCACGGGCATTCTCACTAGACCAGTCCGCGTCACCCTGAAGACGTGCGATCTCACGACCATCCACGTCAATCAGAACCGTCGCTGGAAGGCCTAATACGGCCATGTCGCGGGCGACCAATTGTTTGGGGTCTCGGTGTAGTGGCAGATTAGATACTCCGATCTCGTCGAAGAATTTTTCCATTGCTGGTAACATATTGCGCCCAGTTGCCAATGTGACTACTTCAAAATTGTCGCCACCCAGCATGGATTGCAATTCAGACAGCATCGGCATTTCGTGACGACATGGCGCACACCAGGTTGCCCAAAAATTTAAAAGAATGACCTTACCTCGATAGTTGGCCAAGGTGGTGTCGCTACCATCAGCCTTAACAAAAATCTGATCTGTAGTAGCGAGCGGTTGACTGTGAAAATTCAGTTTTCGCATGTCTCCTTGACGCATGTCCATTATTTCTTCGATGACAAGCGCAGTTCCCGCGATTGCAGAGTTTTTGAGGGACATAAAGGACACGGCTGCAATTGCGATTGCCGCCAGCCCCGTATAAACCAGCGCGAACCCATTGAGTTTCATATTCCCTCCGAAGGGCAAAAAATGACCAAAAAAACCTCGAACCAGATGTGGGGCGGCCGCTTTGCCGCTGGACCAGACGCGATTATGGAGGCGATCAATGCCTCAATCGGGTACGATCAGCGAATGGCGGCTCAAGATATTGCTGGCTCGAGCGCCCACGCAGCGATGCTTGCTGCTGAAGGTATTATTAGTGATAGCGATGCAGAAGCCATTCGGGAAGGGCTTCTCACGGTGTTGTCAGAGATTGAAAGTGGATCATTTCACTTTTCGACTGCTCTCGAGGACATACACATGAATGTTGAAGCGCGTCTGAAAGAGATCATTGGAGAGCCGGCAGGACGTTTACACACAGGACGAAGTCGTAATGATCAGGTCGCAACGGATTTTAAACTCTGGGTACGTGATCAGATTGACGCTGCTGTTGGGGGGGTCGACACGTTGATTGGCACACTTTTAGTGCAGGCCGAAGCCGGTGCAGAATGGGTCATGCCTGGATTCACGCATTTACAAACAGCGCAGCCGGTTACTTGGGGTCATCACATGATGGCCTATGTTGAGATGTTTGCACGGGATAAAGGCCGTTTTGAGGATGCGCGTAAGCGTATGAATGAATCTCCATTGGGAGCTGCTGCTCTGGCGGGTACATCGTTCCCTATTAATAGGCACGCAACGGCTGAGGCTCTAGGTTTTGACCGGCCAGCAGCAAATTCGCTTGACGCGGTAAGCGATCGAGATTTCGCGCTAGAGTTTTTAGCGGCTTCTTCAATTTGTGCCATGCACTTGTCACGCTTAGCCGAGGAGTTGGTGATCTGGTCGTCTGCACAGTTTCGATTTGTTACTTTGTCAGACCGCTTTTCCACTGGATCATCCATCATGCCCCAAAAGAAAAACCCGGATGCGGCTGAATTGATTCGAGCTAAAATTGGTCGAATTTTTGGAGCGAACACGGCACTTCTGATGGTTATGAAGGGCTTACCTCTCGCATATTCCAAAGATATGCAGGAAGATAAGGAGCAGGTCTTTGATGCCGCAGATAACCTGATGCTTGCCTTGGCGGCGATGTCAGGAATGATTGCAGATATGAACGCAAATTGTTCTAAATTGGAAGATGCCGCGGGTAGCGGCTTTTCGACGGCAACTGATTTGGCAGATTGGTTAGTAAGGGCGTTGAATATGCCCTTTCGTGATGCCCATCACGTGACAGGAACCCTCGTTGCTCTAGCAGAGGCGCGAGGGTGCGATTTGCCTGACCTGTCGCTAGAGGAAATGCAGACTGTCCACAGCGCGATTACACCGGATGTATTTGGCGTCTTGGGCGTTCACAATTCGGTCGCGTCCCGCGTTTCTTACGGGGGAACCGCTCCGGTACAAGTACGCCAGCAGATCGCTCGTTGGATGGAAAAACTCAAATGATCCGCGCAATAATCGCTGTATAATTGAACTGGATTTCTAGTTTGGAAGCTTGAGTGACGAAAAATCGTGAGCAAACGGTGCCATTATCACCCGGTTAAATAGTGATAGGCGGCGCTATCTTCGGTGTTGTTTGTGGCATGTAGCGTTTACTTGTGTGGCAAACCCTTTTGCATCAAAATACGCCGTGCGTTAGGATGACGCTCCGGGACATTTGGGGAATGGGTATAGTGATACGCGTTTTATGTTTTCTTGTTTCAGCAAAATTATTGACCGGATGTGGTATTGACGGTGAGCCGATGACGCCAACGATGAATGCTAGAATCGGACATGGGTTGGGCGAGTACACGTTAAGTCACCTCCAAATCAAAGACGGTTCGATTAGATTTTTTTGATGTTAGTGGCTGTGGCAACCTAAAAAATCGGTATTGTGATGATGGCCGTAGATTTGAATACGAACCAGCCGTGATTACTTTTCGTATCACACAAAGTACAAAGTCACAGTCAGTTGGAGGTTATAATTGTCGTTGTTAAGATTGATATTCCTGGCTCTTGCCATTTGGGGTGCGGTGCATCCAATGAGCTTCTTTGGGCCGTGGATCGTGGAAAACGGTCTAAACATTGAAAAGCTTGTTGCGGATTGGAAAACGAGCAAAGCAACCACTGGCCTCTATTGGGACTTGGTGATTTCCGCCATTACTCTTACCGTTTGGATTGTTGCCGAAGTTGCCGTGCGCCGAAACTTCCTAGCATTAGTCGCCATTCCGGCAACATTCCTAATTGGCGTCAGTTGTGGGTTGCCACTTTATCTATATCTACGTTCAAAGCCAATAACTTAAAAGATACATATCAACTAGCTTTGACGGAGTTATATAGTTTAGGTGCTGTCACGGATGCTTCTCGTAACCGAGAGCATTTTCCTTTGAAATCGACTGATGCGTGCTGAGCAGCATTGAACGCTTGCTCGTCCGTGTCTATACCACTGCGAAGGTGATTGGGAAGAGGCCAAGCCATGGATCATTTTATCTATCGTGATGGCACACTCTTCGCCGAAGAGGTGCCGGTAACGGAAATCGCCACTGCGGTCGGGACACCTTTTTATTGCTACTCGTCAGCTACATTTCAGCGTCATTTTAGATTGTTGGATGAAGCCCTTGATGGGCTTGATCATCTCGTATGCTATGCAATGAAAGCGGCAAGTAACTTGGCGATATTGAAGACGCTGGGCGCTCTGGGTGCCGGAATGGACGTTGTTTCGGGTGGAGAGTACGCGCGCGCACTCGCAGCAGGTGTGCCTGGGGAGCGCATTGTATTCTCCGGCGTTGGCAAAACACGCGAAGAGATCGCAACTGCGCTCAACGGTGGCTTGCGTCAGTTTAATGTCGAAAGTGAACCCGAGATGGACGTGATTAATTCAGTTGCGCTGGAGCTGGGATTGGTTGCGCCGATTACAGTGCGAGTTAACCCAGACGTAGACGCCAAAACCCATGCGAAGATTGCTACTGGAAAATCTGAGAATAAATTTGGCATTCCGATCAGCCGTGCTCGTGACGTATACAGCTACGCAGGCTCTCTTAAGGGACTGAAAGTTGTTGGAATTGACGTGCATATTGGTAGCCAACTTACGGAGTTAGAGCCATTTGAGCTGGCCTATCGGAAAGTTGCGGAGTTAACGGAGCAACTGCGTGCTGACGGTCACAAAATAGTACGCCTCGATCTAGGCGGCGGGCTGGGTATTCCTTACGAGCGTTCAAACACCGCCCCACCTTTACCGATTGAGTATGGTGCGATGGTTAAGCGAGTGCTCGGGCATCTCGGTTGTGAGATCGAGATCGAGCCAGGACGGCTAATTGCAGGAAATGCGGGGATTATGGTCAGTAAAGTGATTTACGTCAAATCCGGTGAAGACCGCCAATTTCTGATTGTTGACGGAGCTATGAACGATTTGATCCGCCCTGCCATGTATGAGGCGCATCACGATATTATTCCAATCGTCGAGTCGGTGCCAGGAACCGAGATGACGCGTTACGATATCGTTGGGCCTGTCTGTGAAAGCGGCGACACCTTTGCTCGGGCGCGGGTTATGGCACCTTTGAGCCAAGGAGACCTTATCGCGTTTCGTAGTGCTGGTGCATATGGCGCGGTCATGTCTAGCGAGTACAACTCGCGTCCGTTGATACCTGAGGTTTTAGTCAATGGTGATCAATTTGCAGTTATCCGCCAACGCCCGAGCTATGAAGAAATGATAAACCGCGATAGCATCCCCTCATGGCTGTAGTTCTGTGCAGCTGACCTCTCGGTGGATGGAAGAGACGTGGTGCATCGGACAGAAGCAGAATTAGCATTAAAACGGCTGGATTGGGTGCTTGGCCTGACACGGTTGGGTCTTTTGGCTGAACAAGTGACTCGAGCATTTTGGCCAGTGTGGTCTGTCATTTTTTTGGTTCTGGCCGTGCTAATGATGGGTGTTCAGGATATCCTTCCACTCGAGGCTGTGTGGATTCTTTGCCTGTTAACTCTTTCTGGACTTGTGATCGCCTTGGGCCACGGAGTACGCAAGTTCTCTTGGCCTTCTCGGCATCACGCTTTGTCGCGTTTGGATACTACGCTGCCAGGACGTCCCATTCAGGCACTTTTAGACATGCCTGCCATTGGATTAGGCGACGACGGAAGTATGTCATTATGGCGTGCTCACCAGTCCCGAATGGAAGCCAGCGCTTCTGACGCTCGCCCTGTACTTCCGGACTTGCGCGTTTCGCGCTTGGACCCTTTTGGATTGCGGTATATCGCACTGCTCGCTTTGTCGATTGCGTTATTGTTTGGATCCTTTGCGCAGGTTGGTAGCGTGACTGAGATGTCGCAAGGAAATGGAACAGGTTTGATGGCGGGACCGACTTGGGAAGGTTGGATTGAGCCGCCCTCTTACACCAGCAAACCCTCGCTTTACCTGAATGACCTACCGGAAGGTAATATAACGATCCCAGAAGGCAGCCGTATTCTGTTGCGTTTATATGGTGAAGTTGGTGCGTTGACAGTGGCGGAAACAGTGTCCGGCCGAATAGGGGAGGTGCCGAGTGCTGCACTTGCGGAACAGGATTTTACCGTTGAGAAAAACGGCAAGCTAGAAATTTCAGGTGCCGGTGGGCGCCTTTGGGATATTGTGCTTGTAGAAGACGCTGCGCCTGAAATCTCGATTACTGGACCAGCAGAGTTATCCTCCCGAGGTGAAATGACGCTGCCGTTTGAGGCGGCAGATGATTATGGAATTGTGGGCGGAGAAGCGACAATCACGCTGGATATAGAAGCGGTTGACCGACGCTATGGCCTATCGGCACAACCTGAAAGCCGCGCCCCAGTGCAGATAGAACTACCTTTACCAATTTCTGGCGATCGGACCGCGTTCGTAGAAGTTTTAATAGAAGATTTTTCGAAACATCCTTGGGCCAATTTACCAGTTACAGTCACACTGAGTGCTGAAGACGACGCAGGCCATTTGACGCTGACGAAAACCGAAAATACAAGGCTATCGGCTCGTCGATTTTTTGATCCACTGGCAGCAGCAATAATTGAAATGCGTAGAGATTTACTTTGGTCTCGTGAAAATGGACCAAGGGTAGCGCAACTGTTGCGTGCTATTTCACACCGTCCTGATGAGGGTGTGTTTAAGCGGGAGACCAACTACCTGCGCATGCGAACTGTATTAAGGCGTCTTGAAGCTGTGACAGGCCGTAGGATGACCGAAGAAAAACGAGATGAATTGGCTGAAGCCATGTGGAAGCTTGCCCTTCACTTGGAGGAGGGCGATCTGGGCAGTGCGCTGGAGCGATTACGTCAGGCTCAAGAGCGCCTTGCGGAGGCCATGAAAAACGGTGCCAGCGATGCTGAGATAGCCGAACTCATGCAAAATCTACGAGAGGCAACAAAGGACTACATGCGCGAAATGGCGCGTCGTAACCAAGAGAATGGAAATGAAGGAGAGCAGGAGCAACTTTCGGAAAATATGATGCCGCTGGATCAAGATGATTTACAACGCATGATGGACCGAATTCAGGAGCTAATGGAGGCTGGCCGGATGGCGGAAGCTCAGCAGGCACTGGATGAGCTGAGTCGCATGATGGAGAACATGCGTGTGACGCAAGGTCAAAATCAGCAAGGTGAGGGTGAAAAAGCTATGGAGGGTCTGGCTGACACTTTACGCGAGCAGGAAGGCATATCGGATGAAGCCTTTCGGGAGCTGCAAGAGCAATTCAACCCGAATGCGCAGCGCGGCCAGTCTAAAGAAAACGAGGGACAAAATGGTGGCGAGGGGCGTGGTCAATCGCATGATGGTACGGGGCAAGGTGCCGGTGAAGGTGAAGACGGTTTGGCTGAGAGCCAGCAGGCGGGGCGTGGAACACTGGAAAATCGACAGCGCGCCTTGCGTGAAATGCTAAAGCAACAAATGGGCTCTTTGCCAGGGCAGGGTACCCCAGAAGGAGACGCTGCGCGAGATTCGCTCGACCGAGCGGATGAAGCCATGGAAGGGGCAGAGGATGCGTTGCGGGAGGACGATCTTGCGGAGGCAATTGATCAGCAATCTGCCGCTATGGATGCTTTGCGGGAAGGAATGCGCAATCTCGGTGAAGCACTGGCACAACAACAAGGGCAACAAGGCAGCGCACAAAACCAGGGCACCTCATCACAAGATCCGTTGGGAAGAAGTGCTGGCGATAGGGGACCTGCAGGAACAGAAGAGGGACTTTTGCAGGGAGAGGATGTTTATCGCCACGCACGCAGGCTGCTTGATGAGATAAGGCGCAGAGCTGGCGAAGCAGGGCGCCCCGAAGTAGAGCGCAATTACTTGGAACGGTTACTGGATCGTTTCTAGTGCGGACTTCTTGGTAGGGCAGGTTAAAAATGTCGCAAATTTTAATGGCTTTGGGATAGGTTAGGACGCAATACTATCCAACCAGAGGAAAAGATCCGTCACCTGAGCGTCTAGCCAAACACGCGCCAAATTTGCATTGACTATGAAGTTGTCCAGATATGGTCCAGCGGGAGGGTAAACCTGCACAACCTGATCATTGTTGCTATAAGCAATTATTGCGGCTAGCGCTACCAGCAGTGCGACGCCAAAACCGAGTCGAAAGCCACTTGGTTTCTTGGTTTCATCCTGAAATTCGGTATCGGTACTAGCTACGTCAGCGCCTCCGCGCAGAGTAGTATTTATGTCATCGATGGCGGGAAAGAGCTCGCGCCTTGAAGCAGACTGGGTCGATTTAACAAGTTCTTCAGAAGTCGGGGCGGTGCTTGGCATGCCACGCAATCGCCGCATTCTTGTCTTGGCTTGCAACAGGCGTCTATCTGCTTCGTTATCTGGCTCAACAAGGCCAAGATCGGATTGTGTTTCCAGCGTGTCAGCTTTTCGGGCGCGCGCCTCGTAATCCGCTTCTCCTCGTAGAACGTCTACGACTGCTGGGTCGAGACCGCTACTTGGCCTAACGCCATCATTATTCTCTGGGTGCTCAGTTGTGTCATTTTGGTCCATATCTCCCAAAGCATGCTGAGCCAGCCCTCTTCCTTGATCGGCAAAATCTGGGCTGTATTCTTCCTCAGGGTAGGCATCAGCCCCATCATCTCCGGAACCAAAAGCCATATCTGGCGGTTCAATTTCTCTAAAGGTTGGCTCGCGCTTTGCATTATTCCCAACGTTTCTGTTATCGGGAAGATCATCTGACAGGGCGAATGCGTCGCTTTGATTGGCACGTTCGGCTTCTGTGTGGTTCTCGAACCAAGTATTGCCGCAGCCGGAGCATTCCACTTTACGTCCCTCAGGCGGGATTACGTCATCCGGTATTTCGTACTGCACACCACAATTTGGGCAGGTCAGCCGCATGATATTCCCCTGATGTCCACAATGGTTACCGTCACGAGTAGATCTTATTGTGTAACAAGGTCACGGGAAAGTGCAAAGCCTTGGCGTGATTGGATTGAATCCAGTCCGATGCTCGTGCACAACAAAGTGAGACAGGGGGCCCATTTGTGATTGAACTTGAAAATATTGCTTATAATTACGGTGGCGGGGAACTGCTGAGCGAAATTTCTTTAAAACTCGCTCCTGGATCATTCCATTTTTTGACTGGTCCGTCAGGTTCTGGCAAGACTACTTTCCTTAAACTTTGCTACGGTGCGTTGACGCCCACTGCAGGTAGTGTTGAGCTTTTCGGGCAAGACGTTCGGAATATGGATCGCGATGGTCATGCAATGACGCGCCGCAGGATTGGTGTGGTGCATCAGGACTGTCAGTTTCTAGATCATTTACCGGTAGCCGATAATATCGCGCTACCCCTTACCGTATCTGGACGTGAGTCTCTGGAAGAAGTGTCCAACCTTAAAGAACTGATGAGCTGGGTTGGGCTCGGGAATCGTGCTAGTGCCTTACCTCCCCAACTTTCTGGAGGAGAGCGTCAGCGGGCAGCACTTGCGCGAGCTGTGATCATGTCGCCGGACGTAATACTTGCTGACGAGCCTACTGGAAACGTGGATTGGGAAATGTCTCAGCGGCTATTGAAATTGTTGGTGGAACTCAATCGAATGGGAAAAACTATTCTGATCGCCAGCCATGATATGAACTTGATCCGAGCGGCCAAGCAACACGTTCAGGCGCGTGTGCTTCGGATATCTAATCGAAAATTGCAACTAGCGGGAGCGGACTTGTGAGTGTGATGACGTCAATTGTGTCTGCGTGTAGGGGGGATTCTCAAGCTCACCGCATTGTTCCACCGACAGGGTTTACCGCACGGCTAACCGTATTTTCAGCGGCTACAATGTCATTTCTCACGGTTTTTGCTTTGACGTTATCATTGGCGTCTGGTCGACTGGGGCAACGCTGGGGAGACGAGCTTGCCCAAACTGCAACTCTCCGAATTTCTGCGCCTGGAGATCAATCGGTAGCGCAAACCAAAGCAGCGCTTCAGGTGCTGGACAGTACTCCCGGTGTAGCCTCCGCTCGTGCATTGAGCGCGAAAGAGCAACGTGTTTTGCTTGCACCTTGGTTTGGTCCCGATTTGCCAGTGGACAGTCTGCCCATTCCCCAGTTAATCGAAATCAAAGAAACTGTTGATGGGTTTGATGCAGCAGGTTTGCGCCTGCGATTGCAGGCAGAGGTTCCGGGAGCCGTTCTCGATGATCATACACGCTGGCGCGCGCCACTAGAACGGGCTGCAGAAAGACTGAAAGTGTTGGGTTGGGTGTCCATCCTGCTAATCGGGACGACTACTGCGGCGATCATAACGCTTGCGGCGAACGCTGCTCTTGCAGCTAACGCGCAAGTAATTGCGGTACTACGGCTGATAGGGGCACAGGATAGTTACATTGCGCTAGCATTTGTGCGGCGTTTCACGCTGCGAGCTTTGCTTGGAGCCGGGTTGGGCACAACGCTGGGAATTTTTGCTGTAATGGTTTTGCCCGCTGCTCAGGAAGAGGGTGGATTTTTGACAGGGCTAGGTTTTGAGGGAATAAACTGGATTTTACCTTTTCTAATTCCGCCTCTGGCCGCGCTTGTCGCCTACATGGCAACAGGTGCCGCTGCGCGTAAGACGCTCTCGGAGTTAGCCTGATGTTATATGCTGTTCAGTGGATGCGATCTCTCATTTTTAACATACAGATGTATTTAGCAGGATTGGTAATCGGAATTTTGTTTTTGCCGTGGGCTTTGATCAGCTTGCGGGGGGCGAGAACAGCCTGCTTGACCTATTGTCGATGGGTGTGCTGGACTGCTGGTTGGATGATCAATCTGAAGACTGAGGTGCGTGGCACTCCGCCAACCGGTGAGTTGATGATTGCTTCAAAGCACCAATCCTTGCTTGATGTGATTATGATTTTTGGATCTCTGCCCGCTGGAAAATTCATTATGAAACGTGAGCTGATGTGGGTGCCTATTTTAGGCCAATACGGGCTAAGAGTTGGTTGCGTTCCAATAAACCGGGGGCAGCGGGGCACAGCGATCAAAAAGATGCTCGCAGATGTGGCCGCTGGTTCCCAGATTGCGGGGCAGCTTATAATCTATCCTCAAGGTACGCGGGTCGCACCGGGGACAAAGAAACCATTTAAAGTTGGAACATTTGCCTTGTATCAGCAACTTAACCAGCCTTGTGTTCCTGCGGCAACCAATGTTGGCGTATTTTGGCCCCGTCAGGGAGTATATCGTAAGCCTGGTACTGCTATCATTGAGTTCCTTGAACCGATACCGATCGGATTATGCCAATCTGATTTCATGAAAATGCTAAAAGAACGGGTGGAAACGTGCTCGGATGCTTTGATGCGGGAAGGCGGTTTTGATCCTGATGAAATACGTAACTGACATAACCGAATTGGAGGCGCTTTACGGCACGCCAGCTGCGGCATCACTTAAAAAAGTTGCTAAGAAATTAACAACTGAATACCGACGCTGGATTATGGCGGCACGCTTTTGTGTTGTTTCAACTGTTGGGCCCACCGGAACTGACGGTAGCCCTCGTGGTGACGACGGACCGGTAGTCCGTGAACTGGATGAACAGACATTGGCCATGCCTGACTGGCACGGCAATAACCGGATAGACACGCTGCGTAATATCGTGGCGGATGGAAGGATTTCCTTAATGTTCATGGTGCCTGGTTCGACAACAGTAGTACGTGTGAACGGTGTGGCGCGGGTGGTAACCGACCCAGAACTTTGCAAAAGCTTTGACGTGAAGGGGCGGTATCCGCGGTCGGTGATCGTGATCAAAGTTGTAGAGGTTTATGCGCAATGCGCGCGCGCGGTGATGCGGGCACGTCTATGGACTAGCGGTGATGAAAGCGATGGGTTGCCGACTGTCGGTCAGATCCTCGCCGAAGTGACCGACGGTACCGAAGGTGGTAAGCCCTATGACGAGGGTTGGGCGGCGCGCGCCCGTGAAACCATGTGGTGAGCGAGCCGTACGAGTGACCAAGTATGGCCATTGCCCTTTCCGACACGGATTAGTCAAGTTGGGTCGGAATAGACATATTTCCGTCAGTTATGCTCTTCCTGAAAGCTTAGATCAGCCTTGGTTTTTTTATTTGAATACTATGCCTCACATGGGGTTAGGTCGAGCCTGATTGGGACATTTGGAAAAAAGAGGGCAGTTATGTCTTTATTTGGCGGATCAATGTAGCTTGTGTCGTTAAATATCTGAAGGCTGAAGTTGCCGTTTTTCACGCAGAAATCAAAAGTCTATCTTAGATTCCATGCGTCAATATAGCGGAAAATGTCTCGCAGCCATCACTTTGGATCAGTAAAAAATTTGAGAAGTATCCATACTTATTCATCGGCATCGACTCAATATTTACAACGTGAGGACCCTAATCCTGCAGTTGTGGGTAGACGCTTCGCCCCGCCTTTCCCGAGCCACCTGTAAATAGAATGCGCGTGTTCGAATCCTCGCTCGCAGCTTCATCTGCGTTTATTAGTATTTTTTACCAGAAACGGACTACAAGTTCGTGAAAACTGAAAGACGAAGAGACGGCTCTTAGGTCGCCCCTCGGCTCCAAAGGTCTGTAGAATCAAGCGTGAATTGCGCCATCGCCACAAGCAAGTGCGGCTTCCCGTACTGCTTCTGAATAGGTTGGGTGGGCATGGCAAGTCATTGCGATATCCTGCGCTGAGGCACCAAATTCCATGGCAACACATATCTCGTGTATCATGTCACCAGCCGCTGGGCCGATGATGGCCGCTCCCAATACGCGATCCGTTTCTTTGTCTACAATCAGTTTTACGAAACCGTCGCCCTGATGTACCGCCTTGGCTCGAGCATTGCCCATGAACATGAACTTTCCGATCTTTGGCTTCTTACCCTTGGCCTTGAGTTCAGCTTCTGTGGTGCCAACCGTGGCGACCTCAGGGGTCGTGTAGACCACACCGGGGATGAGGCTGTAATTGACGTGACCATGTTTGCCGGCGATCACTTCGGCCACGGCCATCCCTTCGTCCTCGGCTTTGTGGGCCAGCATCGGACCCTCAATAACGTCGCCGATTGCGTAAATACCGGAAACGTTAGTCTGCCACCGATCATCCGTTGCAATTTGTCCGCGTTTTGTCAATTTCACGCCGGCGGCTTCAAGGCCGAGCCCATCGTGAAACGGTTTGCGGCCCGTGGCAACCAGCACAACATCCGCGTCCAACGTCTGTTCCTCGTCCGGGGACTTTTTGAGAGTGTAGTTGACCTTGGCTTTGGTTTTGGTCGTATCTACACTGGATACGGCGGCGCCCATCACAAATTTAAGCCCTTGTTTTTCGAGGATACGCTTGAAAGAACGCTGTACGTCGGCGTCCATGCCTGAACAAATGGCGTCCATGTATTCGACAACAGTTACCTCGGCTCCGAGGCGTGCATAAACTGATCCAAGCTCCAGTCCAATCACGCCAGCACCGATGACAGTCAGCTTCTTGGGTACTTTGGGTAAGTCAAGTGCACCAGTACTATCCACGACAACACCTTTGTCGTTGTCAACCTTCACGCCCGGCAGAGTTGATGGCACCGAGCCGGAGGCAATCACGACATTCTTTGTATCATACTCGGTATCGCCCACTTTCACTTTGCCCGCTGCGACTTTGGACGCATAGCCCTTGATCCAGTCTATCTTGTTCTTTTTGAGAAGAAATTCGATACCACCGGTGTTTTGGGTCACAACATCCGTCTTGTAGGATTTCATCTGCTTCCAGTCTACTGAAGGGGATTTTCCCTTCAGGCCCATAGCGGCGAAATTATGCTCTGCTTCATGCAACATGTGCGTGGCGTGCAGCAAAGCCTTAGAGGGGATGCATCCCACGTTCAAACATGTACCACCCAAAGTTTCGCGACCATCAACTAATGCGGTCTTCATGCCAAGCTGGGCGCAGCGGATAGCTGACACATAGCCGCCAGGGCCAGCGCCGATGATGATGACGTCATATTGGGACATGGGGCAATTTCCTTTTAAGAGTGACGTCAGTGTTACGTCGGTATTACGTTTGTCACCGTTCTGCGTGACCTTGAGGGGGGGGCGGGGTTGTTGCGCCCTCCGTAGCATGCTGCGAGTCCCCCGAGAATTTAAAACAAAAGGATGCTCGAAGCCTACCTTTTGGCCGAATCAAAGATCCATTAGCAGCCTACGCGGATCTTCTAACGCCTCTTTGACGCGGACGAGAAATGTTACGGCACCCTTGCCGTCAACGATACGGTGATCGTAGCTGAGGGCGAGGTACATCATTGGTCGAATGACGATTTCGCCGTTTACGACCATGGCTCGATCCTGGATTTTGTGCATGCCTAGGATGCCTGACTGTGGTGGGTTCAGGATCGGTGAGGACATCAAAGATCCATAAACACCACCGTTGGAAAGTGTGAAGGTGCCGCCCTGCATTTCTGCCATGGAGAGCTTGCCGTCGCGTGCTCGTTTACCTTTCTCGGCGATGGCTTTTTCGATGGCAGCAAAACTCATTGAGTCTACGTCGCGGATTACTGGGACAACCAGGCCAGTTGGCGTTCCGGCAGCCACCCCCATGTGCACGAAGTTTTTATAAATAATATCAGTGCCGTCTATTTCTGCATTGACCTCGGGTACTTCTCTCAATGCGTGGCAGCAAGCTTTTGTAAAGAAGGACATGAACCCTAGACGGACGCCGTGTTTCTTTTCAAACTCGTGCTTGTACTGGTTGCGCAGGTCCATAACGGCGCTCATGTCGACTTCGTTGTATGTAGTCAGCATGGCAGCAGTGTTTTGACTATCTTTTAGGCGCCGTGCAATAGTTTGACGCAGACGGGTCATCTTCACACGTTCTTCCCGTGCTGTATCTTCGCTTGCGACTGGTGCTCGCGAAGCCGTAGTAGATACCACCGTGTCATCTGGTGCCTGTGTCATTGCAGCCATGTTTAGTACGTCTTCTTTCATGATACGCCCATCACGGCCTGTTCCTTGTAAATTGGCCTGATCAATACCTTTTTCGACTATCAGTTTTTTGGCACTTGGCGCGTTCTCAATATCCTTCCGGCTAAATCCGGTAGCGATCTCAGGAGCCTGTGCGGCAGCGGGAGCTGCTGGCGCAGGAGCCAAACCAGAAAGTGCGCCACTTTCTGAAATTTTGGCAAGCACGGCAGTTGCGCCCACAGTGCTGCCTTCGGGAGCAGATATTTCGGCTAATACGCCAGTGGCAGGTGACGGCACTTCGACAGAAACCTTATCCGTTTCCAACTCGCAGAGCATTTCATCCTGCGCAACTGTATCGCCGACTGACTTGAACCATGTTGACACGGTTGCCTCGGCGACAGATTCCCCGAGTGTCGGAACCATAACATTCATGCTGCCAGCACTTGCTGCAAGAGTAGCTTGGGCAGTTGGAGCGATATTCTCACTGACAGCGATGGTGGCCAGTAGCGCGTCCACACCTACGGAAGCGCCTTCGTCAGCAAGAATTTCACCCAAAATACCTGAATCAGGTGCTGGCACTTCTACCGTAACCTTATCCGTTTCTAGCTCACAGAGCATTTCGTCGACTGCAACCATATCACCAGTTTTTTTAAACCAAGTAGCGACCGTGGCTTCGGTGACGCTTTCGCCAAGAGTCGGGACGCGAACTTCAGTCGTCATCGATCAATTTCCTTCCATGGACAGCGCGGCATCCACCAGCGCTTCTTGTTGTGCTTTATGCTGGCTTGCTAGCCCGGTTGCAGGCGAGGCAGAGGCAGGGCGGCCGGCATAAACCGGACGAGTGTGTTTTGCCTTAATCAGTGTGAGCGCCCACTCAATATTGGGCTCGATAAAGGACCACGCTCCTTGATTCTTTGGTTCTTCCTGGCACCAGATCATTTCGGCATTTTTGAAACGCGAAAGTTCTGTCACCATAGATTTCGCTGGGAATGGATAGAACTGTTCGATCCGCATCAGGTAAACATCATTGATACCGCGAGCGTCACGTTCTTCAAGAAGGTCGTAATAAACTTTGCCAGAGCACATGACTAAGCGTCTTATTTTGTCGTCTTCAACTAATTTGGTGTCAGAATGGCCTTTTTGAGCATCATCCCAGAGCACACGGTGGAAGCTACTGCCTGTAATGAAATCAGCGACGTCGCTGATGCAGAGTCTGTGACGCAGCAGTGACTTCGGTGTCATCAGTATTAGAGGCTTACGGAAGGTTCGGTGCAGTTGGCGACGCAGGATATGGAAGTAATTAGCTGGCGTGGTACAGTTAGCCACGATCCAGTTGTCGCCACCACACATCTGCAGAAACCGTTCCAAACGCGCTGAAGAATGTTCTGGCCCTTGGCCTTCGAAGCCATGTGGCAACAAGCAAACAAGTCCAGACATGCGTAGCCATTTGCTTTCGCCCGAACTGATAAACTGATCAAACATAATTTGAGCACCGTTTGCGAAATCGCCAAACTGAGCTTCCCAAAGTGTCAACGCATTTGGTTCGGCGAGTGAGTATCCATATTCGAACCCGCTGACTGCGTATTCGGAAAGAGCCGAGTCGATCACGTCGTATTGTTTTTGCCCTGAACGTATGTGATTGAGTGGAAAATAGCGTTCTTCTGTATCTTGGTTTATGATACCGGAGTGGCGTTGGCTAAAAGTGCCGCGCGTCGCATCCTGACCCGCAAGGCGGACGGGAAATCCCTCAGTGATGAGCGAACCAAATGCCATTGACTCGGCGGTTGCCCAGTCAAATTCGGTGCCTGAGGAGAACATTTTAGCCCTTGTGCCAAGTAGTCGCGCTACGGTTTTGTGAACTGAAAAACCATCAGGCAATGTCGTCAGTGCGTTACCGATTTCAGCAAGAGTTTCTGGCTTAATCGATGTTTGGCCGCGCTGGTAATCCTCATCTTGCTTGTCTAGGTGGGACCAGCGTCCGTCGAGCCAATCGGCCTTATTGGGCTTATAATTTTTTCCCGCCTCAAACTCCTCGTTTAGCCGCGCCTGAAATGCAGCTTTCATGTCTTCGATTTCGCCCTCGGGTATCAAGCCGTCGTTCACCAACCGTTCAGTGTAGAGCGACAGAGTGGTTTTATGCCCTTTTATTTTCTTGTACATAATCGGGTTCGTGAACATCGGCTCGTCACCCTCATTGTGACCAAAGCGGCGATAGCAAAAAATGTCGATCACAACGTCCTTGCCAAATTTCTGACGAAACTCTGTAGCCACCTTTGCAGCATGCACAACGGCTTCTGGGTCGTCGCCATTGACGTGAAAGATGGGTGCTTCAACAACCAACGCATTATCAGTAGGGTACGGCGAAGAGCGTGAGAAATGTGGTGCTGTCGTGAACCCGATCTGGTTGTTGACCACGATATGCATCGTACCACCAGTCCTATGACCTCGCAGACCCGACAGCGCAAAGCACTCGGCTACGACGCCTTGCCCGGCGAAGGCGGCGTCACCATGCAGTAGGACCGGCATAACGCTGGTTCGGGAGACATCGTCGCGCTGATCCTGTTTTGCGCGAACTTTGCCCAAAACGACTGGGTTGACGGCCTCGAGGTGGGAAGGGTTGGCAGTAAGCGACAAGTGAACCATATTGCCGTCGAACTGTCTGTCGGATGATGCTCCAAGATGGTACTTCACATCACCTGAGCCATCGACGTCTTCGGGTTTAAAGCTGCCGCCTTGGAATTCGTTAAAGATCGCCTTGTAAGGTTTGGCCATTACATTAGCCAGAACGGACAGGCGACCGCGGTGGGGCATGCCTATAACGATCTCCTTTACGCCCAAGCTGCCGCCTCGTTTAATGACTTGCTCCATAGCGGGGATCAAGGATTCGCCACCATCCAGACCAAATCGTTTGGTGCCCATGTATTTGACATGCAAAAACTTCTCGAAGCCCTCGGCCTCGACCAACTTATTCAGGATTGCTTTGCGGCCTTCACGGGTAAAACGAATTTCCTTGTCGTAGCCCTCAATCCGCTCTTTAAGCCAGCCAGCCTCCTCTGGGTTAGAGATATGCATATACTGTAACGCGAAGGTCCCGCAGTAAGTACGTTTTACTATTTCCATGATTTGGCGCATTGTGGCGATGTCAAGGCCAAGAACCTTATCAATGAAAATTGGCCGATCCATGTCGGCTTCCAAGAACCCATAAGACTGTGGATTCAGCTCGGGGTGCTGGGAGTCGTCCCTCATACCCAGTGGATCAACATTGGCGGCTAGGTGACCTCTAATACGATAAGCGCGGATGATCATGAGTGCACGTATTGAGTCTAACACGGATCGCTTTATCGCATCATCGGTGACTTCTACGCCATTTTCCGCGGCCTTGACCTTGATCTTTTCACCGGCAGCGGCGATCTCGGGCGCCGACCAGTCACCAGTAAGCGAAGCGGTCAGATCATCAGCCGGCATCGGTGGCCAGTCTGCGCGTGCCCAGCTAGGGCCGGTAGCTTTTGCTTTGATGTCAAGATCTGCATCGCCTAGCTGTAGAAAAAAATCACTCCAAACTTTGTCTACAGCAGATGGATCTGTTGCGTAGCGAGCGTATAACTGTTCGAGATATTCAGCATTGTGCCCCTGCATAAATGAGGAGGCGTGAAGAATGTCGTTGGATGATTGATCGGTCATTGCATTATCCTCAGTTCGGCTATCCTGCTCAGATGAATTTGGTACACAGCCTTTGCGTTCCCACCTTTATTTTTAAATACCAAGGCTTGAATCCGCTGCGTGAATGGATGCGAAAATTTGCGGACTTCAAAAATAAAATTTTGCATTTTTTTTTCATTTTAAGGGTCGGTGATGATCAAGTTCGGTTGTGATTTTTCGTATTTAGCGACTAACAGTTTGATGTACTGATAAAGTGCATCCGCCCTGTTGCATGTCACCACACTTGCCTTCCATGTAGGTGGTCCTTGTGCGGACACGAAGCTCCACTCCTCCAGAATTCTCCCAAACGGGTAAAGAGGATCACATTATCCAATTGCTTTTAGAACAGCTTCGCCGAGACCTGCGGGACTTTCAGCGACAACAATGCCAGCCTCTTTCATCGCTTCAATCTTGTCTTCCGCACCGCCCTTGCCGCCGGCAACAATCGCACCGGCATGGCCCATGCGTCGACCTGGAGGGGCTGTACGACCCGCAATAAAACCTGCTGTTGGTTTCCAGCGACCCTTTTTGCGTTCTTTGGCAAGGAATTCGGCTGCTTCCTCCTCCGCCACACCACCAATTTCACCAATCATAATAATTGATTGTGTTTCTTCATCATCAAGGAACATGTCAAGTATGTCGATGTGTTCGGTGCCTTTGATTGGATCTCCTCCGATGCCAACCGCAGTTGATTGACCAAGACCGATGTCAGCAGTTTGCTTCACTGCCTCGTATGTCAGTGTTCCCGAGCGGGAGACGACACCAACGGAACCACGCTTGTGAATGTGCCCGGGCATAATGCCTATTTTACAAGCATTGGGCGTGATGACACCAGGACAGTTGGGGCCAATCAGGCGGCTTTTAGAATTTTCCAGCGCGCGCTTTACTTTCATCATGTCCAGCACTGGGATGCCTTCGGTAATGCAGACAATTAACTCCATTTCGGCGTCGATAGCCTCTAGGATTGAATCGGCAGCAAATGGGGGTGGCACATATATGACGCTGGCATTAGCCTCAGTTTTTGCTCGGGCTTCGTGTACCGAGTTGAATACTGGAAGATCCAAATGCGTCATACCGCCTTTGCTAGGTGTTACGCCACCAACCATATTGGTTCCATACGCAATTGCCTGCTCAGAGTGGAAAGTGCCTTGTGAGCCTGTGAAGCCCTGACAAATTACTTTGGTATTTTCATCTACGAGAATGGCCATATTGGCTTTCCTTGTGTTGTTTCGCGCTACGATCAGCGCAGGTATTGTTCTAGGTCCGAAGAAACGTGCGAGCGGTTTGATACTCAAACCCATGTTCCATTGGCAGCGAAGTGGTCTGTAACAGTTCACCGCTAAGGTTGTTCCGGTAAGCCCTCAAATGCGAAAATAGGGTGGCTCATTCTGATCATTAATTTTTACTGGAGCTTGGCCTGACCAGAGATGTGGCTTGACGGGTCATCCTTTCAAAATTGATCTTTTGTGAACGATCGCTAACACGCTTAATCTGGCAGGCTCCTTGGTAAATCTGGCCTCCCACTTCAACCTTTCACCGCTTTCACGATTTTGTTGGCGCCATCACTCAGATTGTCTGCCGCGATTACGTCAACATCAGAATTGTTGATGATATCCTTGCCTGCTTCGACGTTAGTACCTTCTAAGCGAACCACTAAGGGGACCTGAAGACCAACCTCTTTAACTGCGGCAACCACACCTTCAGCGATTACATCACAGCGCATGATACCGCCAAAAATGTTCACTAAAATGCCCTTGACGTTCGGGTCTGACGTGATGATTTTAAAAGCCTCAGTAACTTTTTCCTTTGTAGCGCCGCCACCCACATCGAGAAAGTTTGCAGGCTCGGCACCATACAGTTTAATGATGTCCATTGTCGCCATGGCCAACCCTGCGCCGTTTACCATGCATCCAATTTCGCCATCTAGCGCTATATAATTTAGGTCGTATTTAGATGCCTCTAATTCTTTAGAGTCTTCTTCAGTTGTATCCCGCAGTTCGGCAATATCGGGGTGCCGATAGACGGCGTTTCCATCAAAACCTATTTTTGCATCAAGTACTTTTAACTCACCATTGTCGGCAACGATTAGAGGGTTGATTTCGAGCATCTCCATATCTTTTTCAATGAATGCTTGATACAGTTGCCCCATCAACTTCACGCATTGCTTTACTTGCGCGCCTTTCAAGTCCAGAGAAAATGCGACGCGTCGACCGTGATAAGCCTGATAGCCTGTAGCGGGATCTACGCTGAAAGATAAAATTTTCTCTGGTGTTTTGGCGGCGACTTCTTCGATATCCATGCCGCCTTCGGTTGAGCAGACAAAAGATACGCGCGACGTTTGCCGGTCGACTAATAGGGCCAAGTACAGTTCGCGCTCGATGCCCGACCCTGCTTCGATATATATCCTATTAACTTGCTTGCCGGCCGGTCCAGTTTGATGCGTCACAAGTGTGCGCCCGAGCATCTTTTTAGCTTCCTCGGCAGCTTCCTCAACCGATTTGGTTAGTCGTACGCCACCTTTTTCACCGGCGTCTATCTCCTTAAACTTTCCTTTACCGCGTCCACCAGCGTGGATTTGTGCTTTGACAACCCAGAGTGGGCCATCCAACTCGCCAGCGGCTGTCTTGGCATCCTCGGCCTTCGTGACTGGGCGACCTTCGGAAACTGGGGCGCCGTAAGAGCGAAGTAAAGCTTTCGCTTGATATTCGTGGATGTTCATAAAGCTGTTCCATCTTGCTGCGATCGAACGACCAATGCCATATCAAGAACATGTTTTTAAGTGTTTTTTGAAATAGAAGGCAACTTTTTATGGTTTGTGATCACAGCAATAAAAATCGTGATCACAAATTTAAAATATTCTTATTAGAAAGTGGTCGAATTGCGCATCTTCTTCAAAATATTAACGCAAGTAGGGTGAGTCGGAGAGGCGTGGACGCGTAAAATTTAAGCTTGCGTTACTGGTTGTGTGACGTGTCACGCGTGAATGCTTTGCGGTGCATGCCATTCGTTAAGTGCAACTGAGTATGACTAAGGCTTCACTCATAAAGTGAATGCATCTTTCAAACCGCCCGAAATTTTTGCAATCTGAAACACTTTGCGATAGCAATTTAAAAATCGATAAAAGCCCAATGTTTCAGGGGCTTTTATCGACCACAGAGCTGATTATAGTGAGCTGTCTATTCCCTTACAGGCAGTCATCAGGCCTTGAACTGCCTTTACCGAAGTATCAAACCCATCCTGTTCTTTTTTATTTAGCTTTATGTTAACAATCCGCTCAATCCCGCCGGCACCAATTACGGTTGGTACGCCGACATACATGTCTTTCACTCCGAGATCGCCGTCGCAATAAGCGGCGCAAGGCAGGACCCGCTTTTGATCTTTTAAGTACGCTTCAGCCATTTCTATAGCTGAGGCTGCTGGAGCGTAAAATGCGGAGCCAGTTTTAAGCAGCCCAACAATTTCTGCGCCGCCGTCGCGCGTGCGCTGCACAATAGCATCTATCTTTTCCTGTGTTGTCCACCCCATACTAATCAAGTCTGGTAGCGGTATGCCGGCGACCGTCGAATAGCGCACAGACGGCACCATAGTATCGCCGTGTCCACCTAAAACAAAAGCTGTCACGTCGCGCATCGATACGTTAAACTCTTCGGCTAGAAAATGGCGGAACCGAGCTGAGTCCAAAACACCAGCCATGCCGCATACTTTTTGTGTCGGGAGACCTGAGAACTTTTGCAATGCCCAAACCATCGCGTCTAGCGGGTTTGTGATACAAATCACAAAGGCGTTCGGAGCGTGTGCAGAGATGCCTTCGCCAACGGACTTCATTACCTTTAAGTTGATGCCCAAAAGATCATCGCGGCTCATGCCTGGTTTGCGAGCAACGCCGGCAGTTACGATGCAAATGTCGGCGCCAGCGATATCGGCATAATCGCTCGTACCTGCCATGGCGGCATCGATTTTCTCAACGGGTCCGCCCTCTGCGATATCAAGCGCTTTGCCTTGTGGCAGGCCGTCGGCAATGTCGAAAAGTACAACATCGCCCAGCTCTTTTATGGCTGCGAGATGGGCCAGTGTGCCGCCAATGTTGCCTGCGCCGATAAGGGCGATCTTTGGTCTAGCCATAGGATATCCTCCGGTCCGGTTTAATTGTCGAGCGTGGCATATGGTGAAATAGTTGAATTAGCAAGTGTTTGCAGGCGCGGCATAGCGGAGCAGTGCTAAAAGCACGGGATTGATTTACTGCCTTCACATTTGACTGGATTTCTCATGGCAATTCTCTGCTTGCAGTTTTCACGAAAAAATGGCCCATTTCGCGCAATTTTATTTCGGAGTGTCTCATGAAGCATCGCGCACGACCTTATCGCTCGGTCTTGTATATTCCCGGATCTCGTGATCGGGCCTTGGACAAGGCTCGAAACTTGCCAGTTGATGCGATTATTTTTGACTTAGAAGACGCGGTGGCACCAGATGAAAAGGAAAACGCCCGCGCGACTTTGCAAGCTGCGTTGGCAAAGGGAGGTTATGGAAACCGCTATAAAATCGTAAGAATCAACGGATTTGAAACCCGTTGGGGGCAAGAGGACGCGAAGGCAGTTGAGAAGATGGACTGCGATGCGGTGTTGATACCCAAGGTTGAAACCGCGGCTCAGTTGGATGACTTGGCGAAGGTGATATCCCTAAAACCACTGTGGGCTATGATGGAAACACCACGAGGCATGCTGAGTGCGCAGGAAATTGCAGCGCACCCGCGATTGGCTGGTTTCGTCATGGGAACGAATGACTTGGCAAAAGAAATGCAAACAAGGTTCCGACCAGATAGACTTCCAATGATGGCTGGGCTGGGCCTATGCATGTTGGCGGCAAAGGCCGAGGACATTGTAATCATCGACGGTGTGTACAACGCATTCAAGGATACTGATGGTCTACGTGGCGAGTGTGATCAGGGCCGCGACATGGGCTTCGACGGGAAAACACTGATTCATCCATCGCAAGTGGAGGTGGCAAATGAAGCCTTTGCGCCGTCAAAGGTTGAAATTGACCTCGCACGCCGACAAATTTTGGCATTTGAAGATGTTGAAGCCAAAGGGCAGGGAGTTGCTGTTGTTGACGGCAAAATAGTTGAAAACCTGCACGTGGTAACTGCCAGAGAAATTTTGAGAAAAGCGGAAGAAATTTTGGCGTTAAAAGAGTGACGCGAAGGTTAAATTAATCGAACGGGAGAACGAAATGACACTTGTGATTTTGGGAGTTTTGTTGTGGGTGGTGGCTCATTTTTTCAAACGTGTGGCTCCCGAGGCCCGCGCTCGACTCGGGGGTAACGGCAAGGCAATCATTGCTGGGGTGCTGTTTCTAAGTATTCTTTTGATGATATTTGGCTACCGAGGAGCCGATTTTATTGAAGTGTACTCACCGCCAAGTTGGGGTCTTCATTTAAATAACCTGCTCATGGTATTTGCTGTGATCCTAATGGGATTAGGGAAATCCAAAAGCCGGTTAAACGGCCTAACGCGCCATCCAATGTTGGTTGGTGTAAAGGTTTGGGCGATAGCGCACCTGCTCGTAAATGGGGATTTGGCTTCTATCATACTTTTCGGCGGTTTGTTTGTATGGGCAATATTACAAATTATTTTAATAAATCGTGCTGAGCCGGTGTGGACAAAACCCAAAATCGGTAACTTGGCTGGTGATATGATGCTCCTCGTCATATCTGTCGCCGTCTTCACGGTTCTTGTGACGGTACATTACTTGCTCGGTTATCCTGTTTTTCCGGGGTAACGTTATGAAGCTTTATCGTTTTTTGACTGAAGACGACACATCTGCCTTTTGTCACGCAGTAACTGATGCTCTCAACAAAGGTTGGGAGCTTTATGGCAGTCCGACCAAAACCTTTTGTCAGGCGACAGGTGTTGTGCGCTGTGGCCAAGCTGTGGTGAAAGAGGTAGCGGGAACGTATAACCCGGAAATCAAGCTTGGAGAGCAATAAATGGTTAAGACCAATTCAGGCCGGTTTTTCGAAGATTACGCTGTGGGTCAAACAATAAACCACGCCGCGCCGCGCACCGTTGGTCAGGGTGAAAGAGCGCTATACCAAGCTCTCTATCCGGCTCGGCACGCTCTGTACTCTTCTGATTTGTTTGCACAAGCCTGTGGATTGCGCGAGTCGCCATTGGACGATCTTCTGGCGTTTCACGTAGTTTTTGGCAAAACTGTACCGGATGTGTCGCTCAATGCGGTGGCTAATCTTGGTTATGCTGAAGGACGATGGCGTCAGCCTGTTTACGTAGGTGATACTCTGCGCTCCAGTTCTGAGGTGATCGGCCTAAAGCAAAATTCGAGCGGCAAAACTGGCGTGGTTTATGTTCGAACATGCGGCATGAATCAGCGAGACGAAATAGTGATTGAATTTGTGCGTTGGGTAATGGTGCGGAAGCGAAATATAGCCGAACCCGCGCCAGAAGCAGTTGTACCCAAACTGATCAAGGCCGTAGACCCCAAGGCTCTAATTATTCCTGATGGTCTCAATTTCTCTAACTACGATTTTGATCTGGCAGGGGAAACGCATCGCTGGGGTGATTACAGCATTGGTGAAGTCATAGATCATGTTGATGGTGTCACTCTGGAGGAAGCGGAGCATATGATGGCGACGCGGCTTTGGCAGAACACGGCAAAGGTGCATTTTGACGCCACATTCCGCCCGGACGGTAAGCGGTTGATTTACGGCGGTCATATAATGTCGCTGGCTCGTACGCTGAGTTTTAACGGTCTTGCAAATGCCCAGATCATTGTGGGGCTTAATGGTGGAGCCCACGCTAACCCTGCTTTTTCAGGACTGACGATCAGAGCATGGTCTGAAGTATTGGACAAAGCAGAGACTGTTGTTCCTGGGGTTGGCGCAATTCGGTTGCGGTTGGTCGCAACGCGGGGAGGGTCGCCTTTTGAGCGGTTAGACAGCGGCGGAAAGTATCTTTCCGACGTACTGCTAGACCTTGATTATTGGGCACTTATGCCAGTGTAATCAAATTATGCTAAGAGACCCCCTGAAGTTCCTTTTGTTTATGCCGACTTTTGTGTTGAGTTGTCCTGCGCAGGCTGAATTTCGATTTGAAAATACACCCGCGGATACCGTAGCTTATGTCGAGAGTAATCTCCTCGGCCTTTTCTACCATGAGCTGGGGCATGCATTGATTGATATTCTGGGCATACCGATTTTTGGACAGGAAGAAGACGCAGCCGATGTATTTTCAGTTTTTTTGATTGATGCACTTTACGAGGAAGAGTCGGCAGTTCAGTTGGCCTATGACACAGCATTTGGGTTTCTTGGTGAAGCAGAAAATACAGATGATATTGCGTTTTGGGACGTGCATGGTCCTGATCTGCAGCGTTATTATAATCTTATTTGTATTTTTTACGGTGCCAACCCGGATGAACGCTATGACGTGGCTCAGGATTTAGGGTTGCCGGAAGATCGGGCAGATTACTGCTCGGTTGAGTACGAGCAAGCGGCAGATAGTTGGGGCCAAGTGTTGGATGAGGTGACTTATCCTCCGGGTGGAAAAACCTTTCAACTAGGCAGCATTGTCGTGGATAGCGACGCAGGGATGCTAACTGAAGATCTCATTCGCTCTGAGGTGGATGCGTTGAATAAAGAATTTCGCCTTCCCGATCAGCTGCGTGTTTCAGTCGTAGCTTGCGGTGAAGCTAATGCCTTTTACGATCCGGGAAGCCGCGAAATTGTGATGTGCTCGGAATTTGCGGATTGGCTGGCCGAAACTGCACCATAAATGTTAATATCTTTCCGCTTAGTGGTTTGCCCTTGCACTTAAGTTGGTGCAACTTGCGGTGTGTTGCTGCACAATTTAATCAAGATGTGATCACATAAACTTTTCAGTGATCACAAAATCACAAAAACTTTAGCTATTGCGCCAATTGACCGCGCCTTTTCTGCGCGGCAAACCGTGACACATACAAAAAAATCGCTATGTAGAAGCTTAGGCGTACAATAAGGACGTAATATGACTGACACAAACAAAGCGATGCGACCGCTCTCGCCACATTTGACCGTTTATCGTCCGCAGCTCACGTCGATAAGTTCGATCCTCACTCGGATCACTGGGAACGCAATGATTTTTACTGCAGTCTTGATCGTGTGGTGGTTGGGTGCTGCTGCCTCGGGGCCGGAATATTACGCGTTTGTGAATAAAATTGTGACCTCGTTTGCGGGCGATGTCGCCTTCAGCTTATCACTTTTGGGCGTTTGGTACCACTACCTCGCCGGTCTGCGACACCTCATTTTTGATGCGGGTCGGGGGCTAGACATTCCAACTGCCGAAAAACTTGGTTGGGTTTGTATTATCGGTTCAGTCGCTTTGACCGCGCTGACAATTTTTATTGTGTGAGGAATTGACCGATGCGCTATTTAACTGATCGAAAGCGGGCTGAAGGTCGAGGAGCCGCACATGTAGGAACCGAACATCACTGGTATATGCAAGTTAGCTCTGTCGGTTTAGCCCTTATTGTCCCGATATTTTTATTTGTTTTTGGACGTGCTTTGGGTTCGGGTCACGAAGAAGTAATTGGCACTTTCAGCCGTCCGTTTCCTGCCATTTTGACCGCACTCGTCCTGATCTTTGGCATGCAACACTTTGCCAAGGGTGCGCAAATGATGATCGAGGATTACTTCCGTAAATCGACAAAAAAAATAATGATCATAACCATCATCATCTTTAGCTACGGTCTAACAGGCGTCGGCTTGTACGCGTTAGCGAAAATTGCGCTATAAGGACATAAAATATGGCTGAATATGATTACGAAACACATGATTATGACGTTGTAGTCGTGGGCGCTGGCGGAGCTGGTCTTCGGGCGACGCTAGGCATGGCAGAGCAGGGCTTGCGTACAGCGTGCGTGACCAAAGTCTTTCCAACGCGCTCACATACCGTCGCAGCACAAGGCGGCATCGCCGCTTCCCTCAGCAACATGGGCCCTGACAACTGGCAATGGCACATGTACGATACCGTCAAAGGGTCGGACTGGTTGGGTGACACCGACGCTATGGAGTACTTGGCGCGCGAAGCGCCCAAGGCGGTTTATGAACTCGAGCACTATGGGGTGCCTTTTTCTCGTACCGAAGAAGGTAAGATTTATCAGCGACCGTTTGGTGGGCACACTACTGAGTTTGGAGAGGGCCCTGCTGTGCAACGGACCTGCGCCGCTGCCGATCGGACAGGCCACGCAATTTTGCACACGCTCTACGGCCAATCGGTCAAGAACAACGCCGAGTTTTACATTGAGTACTTTGCGATTGATCTGGTGATGAGCCAAGACGGGCAGTGCCAGGGAGTTGTCTGCTGGAAGCTCGATGACGGTACAATGCATATTTTCAACGCGAAAATGGTAGTGCTGGCAACCGGAGGGTATGGACGTGCCTACTTTTCCGCCACTTCAGCACATACTTGCACCGGTGACGGTGGCGGTATGGTTGCTCGCGCAGGCCTGCCGCTACAGGACATGGAGTTCGTACAATTTCATCCCACTGGAATTTATGGATCTGGCTGCCTGATAACTGAAGGAGCCCGAGGTGAGGGTGGATACCTCAGCAATTCTGAAGGTGAGCGGTTTATGGAACGCTACGCGCCGCAATACAAGGACTTAGCGCCAAGGGATTACGTGTCACGCTCGATGACCATGGAAATTCGTGAAGGTCGGGGTGTTGGTGAAAATGGGGATCACATCCATCTGAACTTGAACCATCTGCCAGCAGATGCATTGGCGGAGCGTCTGCCTGGTATTTCGGAAAGTGCTAAAATCTTTGCTGGTGTTGATGTCACCAAAGAGCCGATACCTGTCTTGCCAACCGTCCACTACAACATGGGGGGTATTCCGACCAACTATTGGGGCGAGGTTCTAAATCCGTCTCATGAAGACCCTAATGCAACCGTCCCTGGCCTGATGGCTGTGGGTGAGGCGGGTTGTGCTTCGGTGCATGGCGCAAATCGCCTGGGATCAAACTCGTTGATAGACCTTGTAGTTTTTGGACGGGCTTCAGCCATTCGGGCTGGGAAGGTAGTTGATGCAGATGCCCCTAACCCAGTTTTAGATCAGGCGTCGATAGATAAGGCCTTTGATCGCTTTGATTCGTTGCGAAATGCCAAGGGTTGCGCGCCGACAGCGGAACTGCGTCTTGAAATGCAGCGTACAATGCAGGCGGATGCTGCGGTGTTTAGAACTGACAAAACTCTGAAAGAGGGTGTCGAAAAGATGACTGCAATTGCGATGCAGGTTGATGACCTGCATGTTACTGACACATCGTTGGTGTGGAATAGCGACCTGATGGAAACGCTTGAGTTGACTAACTTGATGCCAAATGCCATGGCCACCATCGTTGGCGCAGAGGCTCGTAAGGAAAGTCGAGGCGCACATGCGCACGAGGATTATTCAGAGCGTGACGATAAGGACTGGCGGGTTCACACTGTCGCGCGGGTAGATGGCCACTCCGTAGACCTCAGTTATCGTCCAGTTGTTGTCGATCCACTGACCACCGAAAATGAAGGCGGAATTAGTTTAAAGAAAATCGCGCCGAAAGCTCGGACGTTCTAAGGAGACAGATCCATGGCTGAATTCAAACTCCCGAAGAACTCGCGCATCATCACGGGCAAAACCTGGCCCAAACCTGACGGTGCAATCAATGTACGGAAATTTCAGATTTACCGGTGGAATCCTGATGATGGGAAAAATCCATCGCTTGATACATACTTTCTGGATATGGATCGGTGTGGGCCGATGGTTCTTGACGCGTTGATCAAGATCAAGAGTGAAATTGATCCTACATTAACATTCCGTCGTTCATGCCGCGAGGGCATTTGCGGGTCCTGTTCGATGAACATTGACGGGATCAATACGCTGGCTTGCATTTATGGATTGGATGAAATCAAGGGTGATGTGAAGATTTACCCACTGCCACATATGGCTGTCGTTAAGGATTTAATACCAGATCTCACCCATTTCTACGCTCAGCACGCCAGCATTATGCCTTGGTTGGAAACTAAGACAAATCGTCCTGCCAAAGAATGGAAGCAGTCGATTGAGGACCGCAAGAAGCTAGACGGCCTTTACGAATGTGTGATGTGTGCAAGCTGCTCAACATCCTGCCCAAGCTACTGGTGGAATTCAGATCGTTATCTGGGTCCAGCGGCATTGCTGCACGCATATCGCTGGATTATTGATAGCCGCGACGAGGCAACTGGAGAGCGTTTGAGTGATCTGGAGGATCCGTTTAAATTGTACCGCTGCCACACAATCATGAATTGTGCGAAAGCCTGTCCCAAAGGGCTAAACCCAGCTAAGGCGATTGCAGAAATCAAAAAAATGTTGGTCGAACGACACGTCTAAGATAACCAATTACAACTGTCTTATAGGGGGCCTGTAATTTTTGCAGGCCCCTTTGGTGTGAACCTCGCCGTGATCAACGGCTCTTTGACAGATTTATAAAAACAGGACGACTGACAATTGAGAAAAATCCATCCGCTTACAAGCTGACTTTGGCGGTTGTGGCTGCATTGTTCCAAATAGCCAACAGGTGTACATATACGTTGTTCAATTTTTAGCTTGAATCGTGAAGGCCAGTGTTGGAGAATTTAACGAATGCTTCCTGAAAAAATGCAATCAGTTAAGATGCTTACCGACCGTTTATTAGAGTTTCCCAGGGTGCGGATGGGGCATTTACCGACGCCTGTGGAGCCACTTAGTAGACTCTCTGCAGCAACGTGCTGTGACATTTGGGTTAAGCGCGACGATTGCACAGGGATAGGGTTCGGTGGAAACAAGGTTCGCCAATTGGACTTTTATCTCGGTCAGGCTGTACAGCAGGGCGCAACACAGGTGCTTATCACTGGGGCGGTGCAGTCAAATTTTGTGCGTGTGGCAGCTGCCATGGCGGCACGTCAGGGAATGGGCTGTCATATTCAGCTGGAAGAGCGTGTTCTGGATGCAGACGATACCTATCGCCAGAACGGAAATGTTTTTTTGAGCCGGATGCTTGGAGCAACGTTGTACAGTTATCCCGAGGGTGAGGATGAAGTCGGAGCGGACGCTCGGTTGTTTCGACTTGCTCAAGATTTAAGGAGTGCAGGTGAGGTGCCGTTTATTGTTCCTCTAGCGCCAAGTAGTCCGCCGACGGGCGCGCTCGGCTACGTTGACGCTGCCCTAGAGTTAATCCAGCAAAATCATTTCTTTGATGATATATTTGTGGCTTCTGGCTCCAGTCTTACCCACAGTGGTTTGCTGTTTGGTCTTCGGGCGCTGGGCAATAGCACGACGGTTTATGGTGTCTGCGTTAGGCGCGATAGAGTGACGCAAAAGGAGAGAGTGCGCAGCAGGCTACGCGATCTAGCACTGCTTCTGGACATGCCCAACAACGTATTGGATGCAGACATTAGGCTTGATGACTGTGCACTCGCTCCCGGATACGGCAGAATGTCAACTGAGACAGAAGCCGCTATACTGAAAACTGCAAGGTTGGAAGGCATGTTCCTTGACCCCGTTTATACTGGCAAAGTGATGGCTGCACTGATGGCTAGGACCAACAAATTACGTGGTCGTAAAATTCTGTTTTGGCACACTGGGGGCCAGCCTGCATTGTTTGGTTACACTAATAGTTTCAATGACCTTTAATGTTTCGTCAATTGACTCGCTCTGCACCCCACAGGCGCTCAGGGATAGGAGATTAATGTGAGCACACCAAAAGATGCAAACGAACGACGCGCGGTCAAACCGGTCGTTTGTTATCCAACAGAGTCGTTGCCACAGCCGCTGCTTAAAAAAATTCAGTCATTGAGAGGTCAATCGAAAAAGAGTTTTGAAGTGTTGGTTCCACCACGAGAAGCAGCATGTTTTCAGGTTCCGGCAGGTGGTTTTTTTCGTATCACGTCGGTTGAGGGAGCGCAGGTTGGTGATCTTAACCTCTGGAATGCTTCTAACCTTGCTGAGCGATTCTATTCTGGCAAAACAAGGGCGTTGCATGGCACACATATTAGCATCGGTGACCGGATGTGGTCGTCCTTTCCGAGTATGAGGCCAATGGCGACAATCGTGGCGGACACGTTGAGTTGGTATGGTATCGACGCGTTTGGCGCGTCAGTGCATGATGTCATAGGTACACGCTGTGATCCTTATACAAACAACCTTCTGAATTCTGATCAATACCATTATTGCTGCCACTCAAATTTGACACGAGCGCTGGCAGATCAAACATGCATGTCGCTGCAAGAGGCTGAGAGCTACATTCATGACGTGCTAAACGTGTTCATGTGCACTGGATTCTCGCGAGACACAGGGAAGTATTTTATGAAGGCAAGCCCGGTACGCCCAGGCGATTATTTGGAATTCTTCGCTGAGATGGATTTGTTAGGTGCTTTGAGCTCATGCCCTGGCGGCGATTGTTCTGAAAAACACAGTTCGAATGCTGCAGACTGTTACCCCTTGTTGATTGAGGTATTTGAGTCAGATGCTGTTGCGCTCGCTGGGTGGGTGCAGCCGAGTGTGAATGGGTACGACCGTAGCCACGGACGCGAAGAATAAGGGTCCAGTGCGTAGTATAACTACTGAGTCAGTTGGCAGGAGTAAAATCGGATTTCGACAGTGCAACTGTGTGCCTACTGATGAATAAAATGTAACCTGTCGAAGGATTTTCGCCACTGGGCGGTTTCATCAGCAATTGAGGCTGGTTTATCGCTGCGCAGCGCCGCGGCAATCCGTGCAGCAAGCTCAGGCGCATTCTCTGCTGTCATTCCCCAGCGCGCGAGTTCGGGCGTGCCAAATCGCAAGCCGTTTAAATCACCCTCGATGGCAGGCAGAGGCAATCCAATACCGGATGCCAAAAATCCTGCCTCCCGCAATGCCTTAGATGCGTTCTGACCTCCACCCAGTGGAGCTGCTAGAACCGCCAGTTGATGAGACCGTGTTGGGCCATCTCGAGTTTCAAACAGATCAATCCCCTCTGCTTTCAAGGCGTCCCCTAAAGTGATGGCCATATCAATCATCGTGCTAGCGTAAGCCTGTCCATGATCGCGCCAGTCAAGCATTGAGATGGCAAGGGCTGCAGATTTTGCAGCGTCAAAATTAGCTGTCATTCCGGGGAAAGCTATTGCATCTAGCTTTTCTGCAATGTCTGGCTCATTGGTAACGATTAAACCAGAGGGTGGGCCACCAAGGCTTTTGTACGTTGACATGGTCATCAAGTGGGCGCCCTCCACAAGTGGGTTGCGCCAAGCCTTACCCGCGATAATGCCGCATTGATGGGCCGCATCGAACAGAACCAGTGCGCCGACAGAGTCGGCAATAGTCCGGATTTCGCGTACTGGATGCTCGAGCAAATTGAGAGAGCCTCCGATAGTAATCAGCCTTGGTTTTATCTGCAGGGCCAACGTTTCCAGCCCATCTAGGTCAACCGTATATCCATCAACTTGAGTCGGCGCGGGGTGGCTTTGCAATCCATATAGCCCGGCACACCCCGCAGTGTGGTGTGTCACGTGACCGCCAATTTCGACTGGTGGTGTGATGATCGCGTCGCCCGGCTTAGTCAGCGCCATAAATCCATAAAGGTTAGCAATCGCACCAGAGGGAACACGGATTTCTGCATATTTAGCGCCAAACGTTTCGGCGCAAAGTTCTGCTGTGATGACTTCAATTTCTTCTATTGCTTCCAGCCCCATTTCGAATTTGTTACCTGGATATCCAAGTGATGGTCGGGTGCCGAGGCCAGTCGCTAGCAGCATTTCGGCCTTTGGGTTCATTGTGTTTGTTGCGGGGTTAAGGTTGAAACACTGGCGTTCATGGATTTTTTTGTTCTGATCCGCGAGCCATTTAATTCGTTTGGAAATTTTCGAACTTGGCGTGTTTGATATATCGAATGAAATTTTTTGAACTAGGGTTTCGCTCGAGTTGGGAACCCATTTGCGTGGTGCAAGTGCGGTCATAAGAAAACTCCAGTTTTTGCTTTAAGTCTACAGAAACTTAATACAGAATTTTACGCAAAATAGCGAAAATTTTCACCCGTCAAAGCAATGCCTTTGGTGCGTGCAGCATGCCATATCTCAAATACTCAAAAATTTGGCAATGAAAATTCCACGCGTATATTTCACTGCACAAATGTCACCTCTTAGTAGAAGCCTTATCGAGTCCTCTGAAAAAAAGACGTTAGATTTGATGCATAAAAATGCATCACAGTCGATGATGCTTGTTGTTAGTCTGTCAAGGTAGCAATGTCTGGAATGATAAATAGTTTAATCCACACTGCGCTTTTGTGGCTTTTATTGAACATTTGGTCTTTAATCGAGCTTTCAAAAGCTTTTCTTTTATAACAGCTTAAGGCTTTTGTATCAGTGCAAATGAATTAGGATTTGGATGTATTTAGTAGTCTCTCAGATACAGCGTGTGATGAATACTGCAAACACCAATTCTACGCAGCATGAGAATTTATTTCTTTTTTTTAGATCTACTCTCTTAGCGCATGGATTTTCAGGTTCGTGATTTACAACATCGGGGTAATTATAGGCAAACCATCTTTGCCTAAAGTAAAGCAATGCTGTGCAATACTATCTGCATTGCAAGACTACTCTCATTTAATTTGATCAGCGAAGGCAGCTTCTAGGGCAATCTCAACCATGTCTCCAAAGGTTTTCTCACGATCGTCTGATGGAAGCGCTTCATGCGTGATCAAATGATCTGATACGGTCAAAACCGCCAGTGCTCGTCGACTATGGCGCGCGGCAAGATTATAAAGTTCAGCTGCTTCCATCTCCACCCCAAGAATGCCATGGCGTATCATCTGTTCGTTCAAATCAGGCCGTTCATCGTAAAATACATCAGAAGAATAAATGCCACCCACATGAGTTGTGACGTCCCGCGAGGATGCGGCGCTGGCAGCGGCGCTTAGCAGGTTGTAATTTGCACAAGGTGCAAAGTTGAGTTCCTTGAATATGCCGCTGGAAGGCGTCGCGAGTGAACTTGCTGTTTGGGCAAGGATGACGTCCCGTATTTTTACATTTTTTTGCATACCGCCGCACGATCCAATACGGATTAATGTTTGTGCTCCGTAGCTACTGATCAATTCATTTACATAGATTGACAGTGATGGCATTCCCATCCCTGAACCTTGGATTGTCACTCTGTGACCGTTCCATGTGCCGGTAAAACCAAGCATCCCCCGAACCTGATTTATACAAGTCATTTCCGTCAAAAATGTTTCTGCAACCCACTTCGCCCTGTACGGATCGCCGGGTAAAAGAACAGTATCTGCAATCTGGCCAGGTTCGGCTCCTATGTGAATGGTCATGCCAATTCCCTTACTTTAAACTTTGGGTTTGCGCTCAATTGAATCGACGCATTTTGAATAATCGAACGATCCTAGGTCAAAGTGCTTGTGACAAGGTTTGCAAATTCAGGGATTAGGCTTTACCTTAAATGACTAATTTGAGGGACACTCGCATCAGCGAAAGCCAGCAATTGCCTTGTCAAAGCGACAACCCGGAATGATCATACCAATTGCCGAACACGTGGGCCACTGTTTTCATTTGCGTGCGAAATAGCGCAGTCAGAAATATTGTGAGGCCTGCCTTGGAAAAGAGGTTAAAAGAGGTCACCAAACTTTTCAGTGACCAATTTGAATTTGCTGCAGTTATACCTTCTTTCAGGTTTGAACACACCTTTGCGCGCTTTCAACGCCAAGGGCGTAATCAGATTTCCATCTGATTTGCGGCGAGTCCAGACCCCAGGGCCTCTTCGAACCATTTTGGCTTTCGACCTTTGCCAGTCCATGTTTTGGTTTTATCGCTGGGGTGCGCATATTTTGGCAGGCCTTTTTTCAGGGCATTGCCGCGCCGACCAGCAGAAGAAGTGATTTCATCAATTGAAAAGCCATATTTCTCAGCAGCTTCTCTGACTGCATTCAGCGCGTTTTCTCTTCGTTCCGTTTCGAGCTTCAAGAGTTGAATATCGATCTCTGCTCGCAATTCATTTAATGCCTCTTTTGACATTCCGTCTAATTTCATTTCTTTTCCCATCCCAATTGCTTTGGTTTATATTCATAATATATAATGCGTATATCAATTACACAATAATCCTACAATTACAAAGTTATTAAAAGCTTCATTTTGCCTAAGCTTAAATTACGACACCTAAACAGTGTCCTTTTTCAAATTCATATTCTAAATAGTTAGAGGTAATACTTTTGGATATGAACGTGAATGCAGGATAGTGCATTTAATCCCGACTAACTGCCACTGTTGCTTGCTCTGCTAACGTCACTACGTCTTTCATAATGGTGTTTAATTCAAAGTCTTTTGGCGTGTAAACTCTTGCAACTCCCAATGAGCGCAACTCCTTCGCGTCCTCATCGGGAATTATTCCCCCAACAATTACAGGAACTTTGGATAATCCCGCGTCCCGCATTCGTTCCATAAGATCCTTGGCCAAAGGAATGTGACTTCCGGATAAAATAGATAGCCCTACAACATGTGCTTTTTCCAGTTTTGCTTTTTCTACTATTTCCTCGGGCGTCAGTCGAATACCTTCATATGTGATGTCCATTCCACAGTCGCGCGCGCGATATGCTAATTGCTCCGCTCCATTTGAATGGCCGTCTAGGCCAGGTTTTCCAATAACGAAATTCAGGCGTCGGCCTAACCGATCACTGACCGCGTCAACTGCTGTCCGGAGCTCATCCAAATTTTCGGTTTTGTTGGAGGGTGCTTTGGATACGCCGGTAGGACCGCGGTATTCGCCGTGAACCAACCGCATTTGCTCGGCCCATTCGCCGGTCGTGACACCTACCTTGGCTGCCGCAATGGAGGCCGGCATAATATTGTCGTTAGCTAATGCTGCGGTCCGAAGGTCGTTAAGTGCCTTTTGAACTGCTCCAGCATCGCGTCGGGTGCGCCAAATGTTCAGACGTGAAATCTGTTCCCGCTCGACGTCAGGGTCGACAACCATAATACCTCCGTCGCCTGTCATTAGTGGCGAAACTTCGCCCTTTTGGAACTTGTTCACTCCCACAACCACTGTGTTACCGCTTTCTATGCGGTTTAGCCTCGCTGCGTTGGACTCTACCAGGCGCGACTTCATGTAGTTTATTGCTGAAATGGCGCCGCCCATGCTGTCCAAGTTAGCGAGTTCGTTGCGGGCGCCATCTTTGAGTTGCTCGACTTTTGCGTCTACCACTGGGTTGTCGTCGAACAGGTCATCATATTCCAAAAGATCTGTCTCATACGCCATGATTTGTTGCATACGCATAGACCATTGCTGGTCCCAAGGACGCGGCAGGCCAAGAGCTTCGTTCCAAGCTGGTAACTGAACAGCGCGTGCGCGCGCTTTTTTGCTGAGCGTGACCGCAAGCATCTCAATCAGAATTCGATACACATTATTTTCTGGCTGCTGTTCTGTCAAACCAAGTGAGTTAACTTGGACCCCGTATCGAAAGCGCCGATGCTTAGCATCTTTTACGCCGTAGCGGGTTTTCAGAATTTCATCCCAAAGATCAACAAAGGCGCGCATCTTGCACATCTCGGTAATAAATCGGATTCCAGCATTTACGAAAAAGGAAATACGGCCAGCTAATGCAGGAAAATCCTCCGATGACACACGTGGTTGTAGCGCGTCCAATACTGCGATAGCGGTTGCAAGTGCAAAGGCAAGTTCCTGCTCTGGAGTCGCGCCTGCTTCCTGTAGGTGGTACGAACAGACGTTCATTGGGTTCCACTTGGGTACGTTAGTGTAACAGTACTCGGCCACGTCTGCGATCATCTTTAGAGAAGGTTCCGGGGGACAGATGTAAGTGCCCCGGCTGAGATATTCCTTGATCAGGTCGTTTTGCACGGTGCCCTGTAGGTGAGTGACGTCTGCGCCCTGCTCTTCGGCCGTTGCAATGTAGAGTGCAAGGAGCCAGGGTGCAGTGGCGTTGATTGTCATAGATGTGTTCATTTTCTCGAGTGGAATTTGATCGAACAATGTGCGCATATCTCCGAGGTGACAGATCGGTACGCCAACCTTTCCAACTTCGCCTCGCGACAGAATATGGTCGCTGTCGTAGCCAGTCTGTGTTGGCAGGTCGAATGCGACAGATAAGCCGGTTTGACCTTTTTTAAGGTTGGACCGGTAAAGGGCATTGGACGCGTTGGCCGTCGAATGTCCGGCGTACGTGCGGATGAGCCATGGGCGTTCTTTCTGCGTCGGCGACATAGAGTGACCTCGTGAGCAATGTGGGTAATATTGTTGCGTGTAAGCGTATCCAAACGAAATATCATGTGCAAGCACTTTCGCTGCGTCGCGGCAATTATGATGTCGTGAGCGCTGCCATGTTCTTTGAAAATGTTTAAAACGAAATGGAGATAAAAAAATGTGGAGTGTGTTACGCGCAGAACGACCACGCAAAACAAATAAATGCACCAACTGTTGTCTGCTTAAATGCTCAAGTATTAAGCAAGCGTCGATCCGATAATTTGCTTGGGCGTGATCAATATGGCTTGCCACTTCAGTTTTCTCTTCAGCGACTGCGCTCCCGGAAAAATCTCAGGGTGACGAAGAACGCACATATATTGAATTTGCTCAATAATAATACGTTTTGATATTTACGTCGGTGCAATCCATTGCGACAGTCGGCTATGGTCGCGACGATAGAACTTCCAATCTGGTTATTCGTTCTTATCCTGCTGTTTGCTGCGGTAACAGCGGCAAGCCATCTATTGTTCCCATCCGTTCGCTGGTTTTTTAGGCGGCGTATGGAAAGGGCGGTGGCAAAGCTTAATTCGAAACTTGAACGTCCAATTGAGCCGTTCAAGCTGGCTCGGCGGTACGACATGATTCAGCGTGTGATTTATCAACCAGATGTGGCACAGGCCGTTACGGAGCGAGCGGCTGAGCTTGGCATCCCTGAAAACGTGGCCTTTGAAGAGGCTAAAAGATATGCGCGAGAAATCGTACCATCATTTTCAGCGTCCGCTTATTTTGGCTTTGCAATTCGTGTTGCCCGGTTCCTGAGTACGGCGCTTTATAGGGTCCGGTTGGTTCATTTCGACGACAAGGGAATTCGGGGTATTTCCCGTGATGCAACGGTAGTCTTTGTGATGAACCACCGCAGCAACATGGACTATGTGCTCGTGACCTATCTAGCGGCAGAACGGTCAGCGCTGGCCTATGCGGTAGGAGAATGGGCGCGGGTTTGGCCTTTGTCGCGTTTGATCCGTGCGATGGGGGCTTATTTTATTCGACGTCAATCTCGGAATTCTCTTTATCGTAGTGTTCTAGCGGCCTATGTCCGGCTTGCCACTCAAGGCGGGGTCACCCAGGCAATGTTTCCGGAGGGGCGTTTGAGTTTAAATGGAGCGCCGCAGAATCCCAAGCGGGGATTACTAAAATATATTACGGACGGGTTTGACAATGAAATACGAGATGTCGTTTTTGTGCCTGTGGCATTGAATTATGACCGGGTGCTGGAAGACCGTATTTTGTTGGAGGCTCTGTCGCGTGGGGGCAAAGGGTTTCGTGCTCGGATAAGTGTGGTAACTGGATTTTTTTTGAAACAGATCTGGTTACGAGTGAGAGGAAAATTTCATCGGTTTGGCTACGCTGCGGTGAGCTTCGGGCATCCGTTATCTTTAAAGGACTTTCTCACTGGTCAGGATGGTGACCCTGCTGAACCGTTGGCTGAGGAGTTGATGCATCGAATAAACGCAGTGGTTCCTGTGTTGCCTGTACCGCTTCTTGCAGCAGTCATAGAGGACGCTATGGAACCGCTCTCGCCTGCCGATATCGAAGTGCAGTTTGCGGCATGGGTTGTAAAGTTAAGTGAGGCGCATATTCATTTACCCCGGGACGATCTGAGCTATGCGGTAAAACTTGGGTTGAGGATGCTGTCGGAACGCAGCATCATTCTGCAGACTGATGGATGCTACTGCGTCAATCCAGAGCAAAAAGACATACTTGGCTTTTATGCGAATTCTATCCGCCATCTACTCCAGTAATTTTGCAGGCGCAGCATCGCTTTCTGCGTGCGCAGGGTCATAAAATTACAAAAAATGATCAATTTCGGTTGCAATATTACCCAATCGTAGCTACCCCAGAGGTATCAGCGCGATTCTGCACCGCGGCACACAGTTTAAAAAAAAGAGGCACGCATGGCTCTGGATACGAAAAGCGCTATAGCAGCGTACGAGGCTCCCGAAAAAGACCTTTATGAAGTTGGAGAAATGCCACCCCTCGGATACGTACCAAAAAAAATGTATGCTTGGGCGATCCGCAGGGATCGGCATGGAGAACCTGATACGTCATTCAAAGTTGAAGTTGTTGATACCTGGAACGTGGACAGCCACGAAGTGTTGGTTTTAGTGATGGCAGCGGGCGTAAACTATAACGGTGTTTGGGCTGGCCTTGGGCAGCCAATCTCCCCATTTGATGTGCATGGTGATCCTTTCCATATCGCTGGATCGGATGCTTCTGGGATCGTCTGGAGAGTCGGTGACAAAGTGAATAACTGGAAGGTTGGTGATGAGGTTGTAATCCATTGTAACCAGGATGATGGCGACGATGAGGAGTGCAACGGGGGGGATCCAATGTTTTCGCCCACGCAGCGGATTTGGGGATATGAAACTGGAGACGGATCATTCGCGCAGTTCACCAAAGTGCAAGCTCAGCAATTAATGCCGCGCCCGAAACATCTAACTTGGGAAGAGTCAGCTTGTTATACACTGACGCTCGCAACAGCATATCGCATGTTGTTCGGCCACCACCCACATGAGCTCAAGCCTGGCCAAAATGTTTTAGTTTGGGGGGCTTCTGGCGGACTTGGTTCATATGCGATCCAACTGGCCAATACCGCTGGTGCGAATGCGATTGGCGTGATTTCAGACGAGAATAAGCGCCAATTTGTGATGGATCAGGGTGCAAAGGGTGTCATCAATCGTAAGGATTTTGATTGCTGGGGACAATTACCGATTGTGAATTCGCCCGAATACAATACTTGGCTAAAAGAGGCTCGAAAATTTGGCAAGGCGATTTGGGATATAACTGGTAAAGGTGTGAGCGTTGACATGGTCTTCGAACATCCTGGTGAGGCAACCTTCCCAGTATCGACACTAGTTGTAAAAAAGGGGGGCATTGTTGTGATTTGTGCGGGCACGTCAGGCTTCAACACAACATTTGACGTACGCTATATGTGGATGCATCAGAAACGCCTTCAAGGATCGCACTTTGCCAACTTGAAACAAGCTGCTTCTGCCAACCGTCTTATGGTGGAGCGTCGCCTTGATCCTTGTATGTCCGAAGTGTTTGAGTGGAATGAAATTCCAGCGGCTCATATGAAAATGCTGCGCAACGAGCATAAACCTGGCAACATGGCTGTTTTGGTTCAGGCGCCCAAAACTGGGCTGCGGACTTTTGAAGACGTATTAGACGTTTCCCAAAACTAAAGGCCATTCGAAACTGCAACAGCTATCATTTCGTTCACTCATGTGAAACTGGATGGATTTTCAATAAAATTTCCGTTTATTCAGATAAAATTTATGAATTTTTAGGATAACTTAAGCCCGCTGTTGCAGTAACGAATTGTCGAGTAAGTCAAAACCTTGTCATAAGTGTTTCCCTTTACAAAACAAAATATAACGTGTCTTCAAGATTGGGCTGCTGAGGAATACTGAACGAGCGGAAATTGCGCACGGAGTGGCAAATAAATCGAAACAATTCAATTTAGAGCGAATGTGGAGGTTTCCAATTGAGCCAAAATTTTAGTTTGTTAATTTCCTAGAGTAGGTATGGGCACATTTATTTTTCTTAGGACCAGTTTTGCTAGAACGCGCTGGTGCCTTTATCGGCGCGGCTGTAGTGTGGCAAGATGGACGTTACCGAGCTTTCCCTAAGCTGCGATCAAACAGATGCCTATGACAATATCAAATCGATTTTGTGCGGAGCTGGCATAGACTTAGAGAGTGGCCTATTGACCCCAAAGATTGAGGGAAAACAGGCTATTGCGGCTGTGATGGGAAAAGCTGGCTCAGGGAAAACGTTATTGCTGGCCAGGCTTGTCAAAGCCTTAGATGAAGCCGGTGTTGATATCGTCTCCGGTGACTATGAGGGCCGACGTCGCAAAGACCGGCGAACTCTGGCGATCTTGGCGCCAACGAACAAAGCAGCCAGCGTTCTCAGAATGCGCGGTGTTCCTGCAACCACCATCCATCGAATTATTTACACACCTGTGTATGATCCAGAATACGAGCGCATCGCGGACTGGTTGGCAGGAAATGGAGAGCGGCCTGAACTTGAAGGGCTGACCGATGAAGCCTTGGATAGAGCGGTGGAATTTTACAAACGCCACAAGTCAATCCCTGGTGCACTGGCCGCTGCGGGATTGCGTGGGTCTGATTTCATTACCGGTTGGAAGCGGCGGGATGAACCTCTGGATATAGGCTTCGTCGACGAGGGGTCGATGTTGGACGACAAACAGTTCGAAGATCTTAGAGAAATATTTTCAACACTTGTCCTTTTTGGGGATCCGGCTCAGTTGGCTCCAGTGAACCAGTCAGGAAACATGGTGTTTGATAAACTACCCGTTGCTGCCCGGCACGAACTTCATCGTGTACACCGGCAAGAAGCTGATAACCCAATTCTGGATTTGGCACACGCGCTAGGTGACGCAAATTTGGGATTTGAAGACTTTGAGAAGCTGGTAGAAGAAACGGCCCAAAAAGATGATCGGGTGGTTTGGGGGCAGCGAGTTGAAGTTGATTTAATGGCGCGATCACCGGTTTTGGTCTGGCGGAACGCAACGCGAATTCGACTAATAAATGCATTTCGACGTGTCCATGATGCACCTGAGGATCAACTATTAGCGGGGGAGCCGTTAATTTGTGATGGGCTTGAATTACCACTGAAGCACCGCAAGAAACGACTGGACCTTGAAGCGCGTGGCCTGATCAAAGGAGCCCAAGTGATCTATTTGGGCCCCGGTAAAAAACAAGGATTCTCGCGCCTGCATGTAATCGGGGCTGAAGATCCACGCGTGTCGGCGGCCTCAATTGTGAAAATCGAATTGCCGGATGAAGATGAACCTTTTATTCCGTACGCAGCCCGTATGGGGGCAACGTTTTTGCATGGTGCTGCTGTGACAGTTCATAAAGCGCAAGGCTCGCAGTGGCAAAATGTTCAGGTTTTTGCACCAGATTTGTTTGTGGCAGCTCGCATGGGGCGTTTGGAGGCTGGGCAGCCATTGTGGAAACGTCTGGCCTATGTGGCCATCACTCGCGCCTCAGACCGACTTTATTGGGTGGTGCGCAATCGGTTAGCCAAGCCTACTGGCCCGCTTGACGTAAGTGATTTACGCACCGGACCGGTGCCATTGATGTTAGAAAAAGAAACAGAATGAAGTCTATTTTAATCACCGGGGTTAGCCAGGGCATTAGTTAAGTAACTGCTATGAGATTTTCAGAGGCTGGTTGGTGAGTTGGATTGGCGGCGCGCAGTGAGCATCCTATCTCGGTGGTTGCAGGCCAGTGCGATAAGGCAATAGCTTTACCGGCAGACGTCACAGATCCGCTAGTCATGGAACAGGTGTTTAAGATTTTTGTAGCTAGGGCAGAACGGCTGGACGTTTGATGTAATAACGCAGGTAAGTTTGGACGAGTTGCACCGCCAGACGAACTTGGCGTCGAAGAGTTCGATCAGGTGTTGAACGTGAATGTGCGCGGAATATTTGTAGCTGCGCGGCTGGCTGAACATGAACTACTCTGCCTGCGGTTGTAAATTCAAATCATCCAAACAGCCAGAGGGTGGCAAAGAGACTTTGTAATTGATCGAGTCTAGCGGAGAAAACGAAATATGGCAGAAGCACCCCATCCGGCTACTATGGCAATGGCAAGTGACATCAGGCCGTAAATCAATGGTTTTTGTCGCGAAAGGTCGTACAGCCATCTCTCCAAACCAACCTTGTCCACATCGATTGTTGTCTCAAACGATGATACCACATTTCCGCCTCTGGTCAGAAAAATACGCGCAGGATAATCACCTTCCGCGAGGTTAGCGGGCATTTGTATTGACGTGCGAAACAATGTTTGCTGATCAACTTGTACGGTATTTTCAAGCATCTGGTATAAGTTTTGGTCTTGACGGATGCGAATGACTGCCTCTGAGAAACTCTGTGCATCAGAAATGTTCATTGGTGCTCCGACCGAACGGATTGCGCGTGGGATTGAGACCCTGTGGCGCTGGTCCTCGACATTGGACATTGCCTGATTGAATGGTGCAGATGTTGCAACTGCATAAAAGGTGGGTGCGGCGTCAACCTCAACTGTATCCGTATTGATCCAGATACCGAACTTTCGTTCTTTCCTGCGTACGGTTACCGGCTGGGATGGGCCGGAAATAGCGATTATAACCTCAAGAGGCGGATCATCTGGAATAGGCTCTTCCCGTTTGACTGCTCCAAATACAAGAATTTCTGATCCGTCGAACGTAGCAGTAATCGCAACCTTGTCTTGGCTAAGGCCTAGAACGACTTCCTCGGCTTGCAAGGGTGTGGTAGAAAGTAGAACGATAAGAAACCACATCAGGCGTAGCATAGTTAGTGCCCTCCTGGCGAACCGAGCGAGTAGAGCTCAGAGGGTTGTAGTAGCAAATCTAGCGCTAGTTTTGCACAAACCATGATAACAAGAAGGGCCAGCAAAATTCGCAATTGCTCTGCCTTTAGGTAGGTGCCGATACGGGTGCCTACTTGGGCGCCAAACACGCCACCTACTAGTAATAGAACCGCAAGGGCAATATCCACAGTATAGTTGGTGGTGGCGTGTAACAACGTCGTAAAGCCAGTCACGAAGATGATCTGGAAGAGCGATGTACCGACAACGACTTTGGTAGGCATGCCCAGCAGGTAGATCATGGCCGGTACCATGATAAACCCGCCACCAACGCCCATAATTGCGGCGAGAACACCAACGCAGACTCCCACGATGATTGGTGGAATCACTGAAATATAGAGGCCAGACACACGGAACCTCATTTTGAGCGGTAAGCCGTGAATCCAATTGTGTTTGCGCCGTTTGACTGGGCCAGAATTTTTGCGGGACTTACGAATGGCGTTCAGGCTTTCGATGAACATCAAGCTGCCGATGATACCAAGAAAAACGACGTAACATAGCCGAACCAGTAAATCTACCTGCCCTTGGGATTTGAGATAGTTAAAAACAACTACACCGCAAGCAGCACCAAAAAGGCCACCGACCAAAAGGACCCCGCCCATTTTGAGGTCAACTGTCTTCCGTTTGAAGTGGGCAAGTACGCCAGAGAAGGATGAGGCGACAATCTGGTTTGCTTCTGTTGCGACTGCGACGGCTGGTGGTATGCCAATAAAAAATAAAAGCGGTGTCATCAAAAAGCCGCCACCCACGCCGAACATCCCCGACAGTATGCCGACCATTCCTCCTAGGCCTAGCAACAGGAAGGCGTTAACAGAAACCTCGGCAATGGGGAGATACACTTGCATGCTGCTTCTTATTTGTGCAACCGCATAAGATCAACCTGCCAGCAATCACAAATACCAGCAGGTATGAAACCTTTGTGTGAACTGGACTTATTGGCTTAACGTTCTTTGACGTAAGGTTCGCCGCCTGCTCGTGGCGGTATAGCACGACCGACGAAGCCGGCAAGAATGACTACGGTCAAGATATAGGGAAGTACATCCATGAACTGTACGGGGATAACCAAGTTCCCGATCTCAATATTCTGGTAACGAAGCGCGATCGCCTGAAGCAATCCAAAAAGTAATGTTGTCCAAAGCGCATACCAAGGACGCCATTTAGCGAAGATCAGCGCAGCCAGGGCTATAAACCCGCGACCAGCTGTCATGTCTTTGACGAAACCGGCTTGGAGTGCTGTGGCAAGATATGCGCCGGCAATGCCACACAGAATACCGCAAATTAGTACTGCCGCGTAGCGAAGACCGACTACCGAGACTCCGGCAGTGTCGACTGCAGCCGGGTTTTCGCCCACCGCGCGCAGACGCAGGCCAAAGCGCGTCCGAAACAAAATCCACCAAGTAAGTGGGACACAGGCAAAGGCAACATAAACGAGGATCGAGTGTCCAGAAATCAGTTCGAAATAGATGGGGCCGACAAACGGAACTCCGGATACCGCTTCGGCGTATGGCAGCTCTATAGGACTAAACCTAGCAGCCCCTTCAAGTGAGGGGGTTCTTCCCCCCTGTTTAAACCAGTCTTGAGCAATCAAAACCGTCATGCCGGCGGCGAGGAAGTTGATTGCTACACCTGAAATAAGCTGGTTACCGCGAAACGTAATTGAGGCGGCACCATGTATCAACGACAGCACCATGGAGCTCGCCATCCCTGCTAGAAGGCCAATCCAGACTGAGCCTGTACTGTAGGCTATGGCAGCAGAAAAAAAGGCGGCAGCGAGCATTTTGCCTTCGAGGCCAATATCAAAGATCCCGGCGCGCTCAGAATATAATCCCGCTAGACAAGCCAGTAGAAGTGGTGTGGCTAGTCGGATCGTAGAGTCGAGCACCTGTATTATCGTAAGGAAGTCCATCAAACTTTCCTCCAACGAAGCGCAAGGAAAAGCTTTTCCAATGGCATCCGAACCATATTATCCAGCGCGCCAGTAAATAGTATCACGAGCGCTTGGATTACGACGATCAATTCTCTGGGTATATTCGTCCAAAGTGCAAGTTCCGCGCCACCTTGATAAAGAAAGCCGAAAAGTATGGCGGCAAGGAACACACCGAATGGGTGCGAGCGGCCCATCAAAGCTACCGCGATGCCAATAAAACCTGCCCCCTCTGTAGAATTTAAAACCAACCTTTCGGCTTCACCCATGGTGGTGTTGACAGACATCAGACCGGCTAGCCCTCCTGAAATGAGCATAGCTATAACCGTGATGCGAAGTGGGCTAATCCCAGCATAATTTGCAGCGGATTCCGAATGGCCAAAAGCGCGAATTTCATACCCAAGACGAGTTTTCCAGATCAGAAACCAGACCAAAACGCAGGCCGCTAGTGCTAGAAAAAAAGTTACATTGGCTGGGGATCCTCGAAACATAATGGTATCTGCAGTTGAAAACATATCTCGAAACGTCGGTAGATGCGTGGCTTCGGGAAAGTTGGGAGAGGCTGGGTCCATAGCGCCTGCAGGGCGCAGAAGATTTACCATAACATAGTTGAGCAAACCGGCGGCAATAAAGTTGAACATGATTGTAGTGATTACGATGTGGCTGCCACGTTTTGCTTGCAGAATGGCAGGGATGTAAGCCCATGCTGCGCCAAACAGAGCTGCCCCAAGCGTTGCACCCAGAATTGCAAAAGTCCAATGAGGCCATGGAATGTAAAGGCATACTAGCGCCACGCCAAGACCGCCCAGCATCGCTTGACCTTCACCGCCAATGTTAAACATCCGCGCGTGAAAAGCGATGGCAACAGCGAGGCCAGTAAACATGAAGTTGGTAGCGTAATACAGAGTGTAGCCCCAACCTGATGAACGCATTAATGCACCGTCAACCATCAAATTGAATGCCGTCACAGGGCTTTCACCGATTGCAAGAATGACAAGAGCTGACAAGAACGCAGCGAGAAGTAAAGAAATCAGTGGAATCAGGACGATATCGGCCCATTGAGGCATCTTATCCATTGGACGTGACCTTCTGCTTTGCAGTGTCGGAAATACCGGCCATCATTAGGCCCAGTTCCTTTTCATCAGTTTTCGCAGGATCTCGTTCGCCCATCAGATAACCGTCAAACATCACAGCGATGCGGTCGCTTAACGACAGAATTTCGTCAAGTTCAACACTCACAAGGAGGATCGCCTTGCCTTGTTCGCGTAAATTAATGATCTGCTGATGAATAAATTCAATGGCACCGATGTCGACACCGCGTGTAGGTTGTCCAACCAGCAGAAGATCGGGATTGCGTTCAATCTCGCGCGCCAACACAATTTTTTGCTGGTTGCCGCCGGAAAAGTTTTTGGCGGCTAATCTTGGATGGGGTGGTCGCACATCGAAACGGTTCATCTTTTTTTGTGCAAGGGTCTGTATCCCGTCATTGTCCATCAGAACGCCAGATTGGTATTCGGGATCAAGGTGATATCCAAAAACCATATTTTCCCATGCCGTAAAATTCATTATCAGACCTTCGCGCTGACGGTCTTCGGGCACGTGAGAAATACCTGAATGCCGGCGGGACTGACCATGCGCACCATTGCCGGTTAAAGGTAGTGTTGCGCCGTTCATGCGGATACTGCCTGTCGCATTAGCAGAACCACCGAGAACTTCGAGTAATTCGGACTGCCCATTGCCGGCGACACCGGCTATCCCTAAAATTTCCCCTTTGCGTACAGTCAAATTGATGCCCTTGACTCGCTCGACACCTTTGTGATCGCTCACCCGCAGGTTTTCGATTTCTAGAACCACATTGCCGGGTTTGGCGGGTTTTTTATTGACGCGCAGCAAGACTTTGCGGCCAACCATCAATTCAGCGAGGTATTCGGGGCTAGTTTCTGAGGTTTGGACTGTCGCAGTCATTTCGCCTTGGCGCATTACGCTGACTGTGTCGGTAATATCCATAATTTCACGTAGTTTGTGCGTGATAAGGATGATGGTTTTACCTTCTGCGCGGAGGCGGTCAAGAATGCGAAATAATTGCGCCGCTTCGGCAGGTGTTAACACGCCGGTGGGTTCATCAAGGATCAGGATATCTGCCTGACGATATAGTGCCTTCAGTATCTCAACACGCTGTTGATGTCCTACCGAAAGATTTTCGATTAACGCGTCCGGGTCGACGTTGAGCTCGTATTCTTTTGCGAGGTGCGATAGTTCTTTGCGTGCCTTGGCCAAAGACGGCTTTAATAATCTGCCATCTTCTGCACCGAGGATGATATTTTCCAGGACGGTAAAGTTTTCAACCAACTTAAAGTGCTGAAACACCATGCCAATACCCGCGGTGATTGCTGCTTGGCTGTCCTGAATTTGGGCCTTTTCCCCTTTGATGAAAATTTCGCCTTTATCTGCTTTATAAAATCCATAAAGTATTGACATCAAGGTGGATTTTCCCGCTCCATTTTCACCAATAATACCGTGAATTGTTCCGGGTTTGACCAAGATTGATATATCTTTGTTGGCTTGAACTGGTCCAAATGCTTTGGAAATACCTTTCAGTTCGATGGCAGGGACTGTCATTTCGGCCCACCTACACAGAAGAAGCCTGCTATGCTCATTGCAGTGTTTTCCGTAATTATAATTTTGCGGCGATAGTGGTTCCTGATGTCATCAGCAAAAAGTTCATCTGGAGATTCCGCCCAAGACATTGGGTCAATGTCGCCCAAGGTTTTGATTGCGTGTGACATGGGCTACCCTTGTGTTAAGGGGCCGCGCCGCATCAGCGCAACCCCTTCAGTCGTCAATATTCTATTGACCTAGAAGTCATGTGCAGGGCAGCTGTCGTTGGCGTAGTAGGCCACAACGTCCAGATCGCCACTGATAATCTTTGCACGTGCGTCCTCTACGGCCGACTTCATATCGTCTGTGATCAGTGGTGCATTGTTGTCGTCATAAGCCCATCCGACACCATCCTCTGCAAGGCCCAATGTGGTAAAGCCTCCTGTTTGAAGATCTGCGCCTGCGTTCATAGCGTTGAAGACCGCAACATCAACACGTTTAAGCATGGACGTTAGAACTTTACCGGGGTGCATATGGTTCTGGTTACTGTCAACGCCGATTGACAGAATATCTTCGTCTGCAGCGGTTTGTAGAACGCCAACACCTGTTCCACCTGCAGCTGCATAAATCACGTCTGCGCCTTGGCTGATTTGAGCTTTTGTTAATTCTGATCCCTTGACGGGATCATTCCAAGCTGACGGAGTTGTACCGGTCATGTTAGCCACGATTTTGATGTCAGGGTTGATCGCTTTTGCACCTTGTGCGTAACCACATCCGAAGTGGCGAATGAGGGGAATGTCCATACCGCCGATGAAGCCAATCGTGCCTGACTTAGAGGACATCGCTGCAAGCATGCCGACAAGGTAGGAGCCTTGATGCTCCTGAAAGCCAATTAGTTGAACGTTCGCGGGCACTTCTGGTAACCAGCCGTCGATATTAACAAATTTTGTGTCCGGGTAATCCTTGGCGACTTCGCCGAGTATGGAGGCGATGGAGAAGCCTGTGGTTACGACGGGGTTAAATCCGGCTTCGGCAAACCTACGCAGGGCCTGCTCTCGTTGAGCTTCGGACTGTAGTTCAATATCTTTATATCCACCGCCAGACTCGGAAGCAAAGCGCTCCGCACCGTTGAACGCAGCTTCGTTGAACGATTTGTCGAATTTTCCACCAAGGTCGTAAATAAGTGCTGGTTCAGCAATTGCTGCGCCAGTTGTTAGGGCTAAGGCTGCTGCCGCCCCTAAGAATTTTTGCATCAGGGTCATATATCTCTCCCATAAGTTGACCGAGCTAGTCGTTGACGGTGCCAGCCCTTTTATTGTGTTGATCGAAGTTGATCGCCCTTCAGTTAGGCCGCAGTGAAGGGGGGTGGTCAACCTGTTTTTGACCAAATGGCCGAATTTTAACAGTTAAATCGGTCATTACCGTGATGGTAACAGCTTATTCATAAGGCCTGCTGCAACACTCTTGCCACCGGCACGAGCATAGTAGGCAGGACGCTGGCTTGTTAGAGTGTAACCGGCCGATTCGTAAAGCCTGCGCGCCGGAATGTTGTCCATAGCGACTTCAAGATAGGCACGGATGGCGCCGCGAGTGTGCGATTCGTCCTCAAAAGCGGTCAATAAAAAGCGACCCTGCCCGCAACGCTGGCCGCTTGGATGCACTGCTATTGCCAGTAGCTCTGCTTCGTCGACTACGCTTCGTCCAAGGGCGAAGCCAGAATTAGAGAAAACCGAAAACACATACGGTGACGACAACAATGTCTCGATTTCGTCTGTGCGCCATGCGCGAGTGCTTTCAAACGCCAATGCGTACAGTGCCGCCATTTGGTGCGGCGTCATTCTAAAATAATCGGGGCAAGATCCCGTGACGGTGCAGCGTCGGCTGGCTTGATGTAAAGTGGTACTGGAGGTTTGGTGATGTTCTCATGCCGAAGCGCCGCGACTTTAGCCATATTGGTGACTAAAGTGTCTGCGGACGGTGGCAGGTGAACTGGCAAATCAGACACGAAGTTGGCAGCTACCAGTAGAGGAGCTTCTGAAGCCTGTGGTAGTACATATAAATGATCGCGTGGTGCTGGAACAGCAGGGACATGGGGGGATGGGATATCCAGCGAAACCGCCTCAAATGTGGACACGCCCACAGCGGGTATTTTGAGCCCAAGCGCAAGGCCGCGTGCGGTGGAAACAGAGATGCGGATACCGGTAAAGTTTCCTGGTCCGACACCTACCCCAATGGCATCTAGATGTGTCCACTCCAAAACCGCATCATCTAGGATTTCCTGAAGCAAAGGAATGAGGCGTTCGGCCTGACCGCGTTTCATATACTCTACGCGACAGGACAGCACTGTGTGCCCTCGGCAAAGCGCGGCTGCGCAATAAGCCCCCGACGTATCAAAGGAAAGTATAATCGGTAGTTTTTTTTTCATTTTAAACTCCATTTAGAGTTCAATTGATTGCGTCTAAAAGTGCATGCGGCGGAACGCACGAGTTATGGGGCGCTCCTGAAAAAGCGTACACGCCAGATGTAAGGGCTGGTATGATCATGGTGAGCACTTTCGTCACAAGGGCAATACTCGTGGATACCTGCTCTCTTGCCTTGGGACAAGATTTTCGACAGCTTGGACCGATGTTGCTCAGTGACCGGACATGTACGGGTAGAAGATTGTAACGCGAAGGTTAAACACTAACATAATTGAGTCGAAGTGGGACAAGGGTTAGCTTTTAAGCATATCAAACAGCAACCGGTCGCACTTCGACTACCTCTGGAATATAGTGGCGTAGAAGGTTTTCGATACCCATTTTTAAGGTCAGCGTAGAAGATGGGCAACCCGCGCACGCACCTTGCATGTGAAGATAAACAACACCACGCTCAAATCCGTGAAAGGTAATATCACCACCATCTTGAGCAACCGCCGGTCGCACCCGCGTGTCCAACAGCTCTTTAATCTGACCAACGATTTCACCGTCTGGGCCGTCGTGCTCTGCATGCCCCGTAGTCTGCGTCGCGTCAGAGGCCATCACTGGCTGCCCTGATTGGAAATGCTCCATTATCGCGCCCAATATCGGCGGTTTGACATGATCCCACTCGGTAGCTTCATCCTTTGTGACAGTGACAAAGTCTGTACCAAAAAATACGCCGGTTACGCCTTTAACTGCGAAAATACGCTCTGCTAAAGGAGAAGCGGTAGCTCCATCCGGATTAGGAAAATCAGCTGTCCCCATTTCCAACACTGTTTGTCCTGGTAGGAATTTCAATGTTGCAGGGTTTGGCGTGGACTCGGTTTGAATGAACATCCTTAATTCACCTTTTTTAGCACGTAATTGATATGCGCCTGCGGTTCATGAGTGTCAAGGTTTTGAACGGTTCTAAAAATCCATCACACTCAAGTGACGGCCTCAAGCTGTTCTTTTGAGAGGTCGCCGGGAACAATCGTAATTGGGACAGGTAGGCTACCAGCGTTACGTGACAGCTGAGAAACTAGAGGACCTGGTCCTTTGCGGTCGTTACCGGCGCCAAGGACCAGAACGCCTATTTCAGGGTCCTCTTTGATTTCCGATAGAATTTCTGAAACTGGCTCACCTTCCCGAATTGTGAGTATTGGATCCACATCCAGCCGATCACGCATCCATTTGGCAAAAACTTCAAAATGCACGTTAATACGTTCGCGGGCTTCTTCTCTCATTATGTCACTAACGCCAATCCAATGATTAAATTCCTCCGGTGGGATAACCGATAGAATTTTTACCCCACCCCCAGTATTAGAAGCACGCATCGCAGCAAACCGCATGGCATTTAGGCATTCGCGGCTGTCATCTAGCACTACAAGAAACTTACGCATTTTTGCACTCCGTATCTTTTGCAGATCATGACCGCTTGAGACAACTTGCGCAACTGATCTTTGATTAAGTTCACACAGAAGAACGTGCCCAATCCCAGTACATTTCGCGCACCTGTCGAGCGATTGGCCCCACCTCGTACTTCCGATCATCGAAGGCTGTGACAGGTGTCACTTTGTTCATATTTCCGGTCATGAACACTTCGTCGGCTCGGACAAAATCGTCAAAACTGAGCACGGTTTCTTGAACGCTCACGCCATTCGCCTGAAGATTACAAATGTGGCGGGATCGCGTGATTCCTGCAAGAAATGTTCCGTTAGGGATAGGTGTGAAGACTTCGCCATCCCGTACCATGAAGATATTAGCGGTCGCAGTCTCGGCAACGTTGCCCATGGCATCGGCGACCAATGCATTGGAGAATCCTTTACTACGGGCTTCACTCAACATTCGGGCGTTATTTGGATAAAGACAACCAGCTTTGGCATTCACCACGGCGTCCTCCAGTACTGGCCGCCTAAATCGGGTGCGGGTCAACGTCACTGAAGTGTCGGGTCCTGCCAAAGGAATTTGCTCCAGACAAATTGCAAAACCGGTCTCATCTTGGCTTGGTACGATTGCCGTAATGTCCCCACCTATGCCCCAATACATGGGCCTAATATAGACTGCGCTTCGCTGATTGTAGGCTTTTACTCCTTCGCGAATGATATCTATCATTTCACCTACAGCCACTGTCGGCTTAAGCATAAGCGCTTTGGCTGACTGGTTCACACGTGCGCAGTGTTTGTCTAGATCTGGCACCATGCCATCAAAAAAACGTGCACCGTCAAATGCATTGCTGCCCAACCATGCGCCATGATCAGCCGCACGAATTATTGGAGCGTCGCCGTCGTACCATGAGCCATTGAAATATGTACGAATATTAGTACCGACGGCCATAGGCATCTCCTCTGTTCTTGGTTTGGAGCGTAGGCTCACACGCGAACGCCGTCCACAAAGAAAACCCTCTGCAAAGCTAATGCTGCAGGTTTCAAGGAAACCGAGTATATCATAGTGGCCATGCGGCCATTTACGTACAAAAAAATGCCAAGTTTATGCTCGAATTATTAATCGAGAGCTTGCAACAAAGCCTAGTTCGACGAAATCATTCCAACGATGTCGTAAGTTTTCTTGAGAATTGGCGTGGCAATAGCGCGGGCTTGCTCCGCGCCGTGACTCAGAATCCGATCAATTTCCACTGAGTCCAACATAAGGCGTGCCATTTCCATCGAGATTGGGGCAAGTTTTTCGACGGCCAACTCTGAAAGAGCAGGTTTGAACTCTGAAAACTGTTTGCCACCAAACTCACGCAACACGGTGCCCACTGGCTGCTCTGCAAGCGCGGAATAAATGTTTATTAAATTGCGTGCTTCGGGACGGCCCTCAAGTCCCTGTTCCTCTGAAGGAAGGGCATCCGGATCAGTTTTGGCCTTGCGGATTTTTTTTGCGATCGTGTCCGTGTCATCCGTCATATTGATGCGGCTTGCATCTGAGGGGTCTGACTTGGACATTTTCTTAGACCCGTCCCTGAGCGACATGACGCGCGTTGCGGTGCCCTCGATCACAGGCTCGGTTATTGGGAAAAAATCAATACCATAATCGTGGTTGAACTTGATAGCTACGTCGCGCGTCAACTCCAAATGCTGCTTTTGATCTTCACCGACTGGCACATGCGTGGCATGATATATTAAAATGTCGGCTGCCATAAGGGCAGGGTAGGCGAATAGGCCAAGCGAAGCATTTTGCTGGTTTTTGCCGGCTTTGTCCTTCCATTGTGTCATGCGCTGCATCCATCCCATGCGGGCAACACAATTGAAGATCCAAGCGAGCTGGGCGTGCTCCGGCGCCTGACTTTGGTTAAAAAGGATTGATTGGTTTGGATCGATTCCGGCAGCGATAAACCCAGCGCAAAGTTCGCGCGTGGCGTGGCGTAGTTTTTCAGGATCCTGCCAGACCGTGATAGCATGCAGGTCGACCATGCAATAGACGGTCTCAAATGAACCTTCGTTTTGCATATCAACAAAGCGCTTCATCGCGCCGAGATAATTACCAAGGGTCAAGCCACCCGAGGGCTGGATACCCGAGAAAACGCGCTGAGCGAATTCAGAGGACGTGTGGACCGCCTCATTCATAAGGTTAGTACTCCGTCTGGATTTACATGCTTGCTTGCCTTACCCATGAGGTGAATCGCCGTCAAGGAGCGTCAACATGAGTAGTTCAAAACCACAAGGGCCGATAAATCCGTTGCCACCGATCATCGCGGCCTTATTTTTGATTGTGGTGGGAATTGAAGCCATGTTCTGGCTGGGCAGCAAGGGCTTAATTGGGGGACCCGATGCGATTGGCTGGCGTCTAAATGCAATTCAAAAATATGCTTTTTCGACAGATATTTTTAATTGGATGATGGTCAATGGCCGCTGGCCAATAGAACATCTCTGGCGGTTTGTAAGTTATGCTTTCATCCATGCAAACTTCACTCACGCCCTTTTTGGGGGGGTTTTGTTATTGGCAATGGGCAAGATGGTCGGAGAAGTTTTTTCGTCGATCGCAACACTGCTACTATTTCTTTTGTCGAGCGCGGTTGGCGCGCTAGGTTATGCTCTTATCACAGGAAGCACTATACCCTTGATTGGTTCTTATCCGGGAGTTTATGGGCTAATCGGAGCGTTCACATTTTTGCTTTGGATACAGCTGGGTTTGGTCGGTGCTCCTCAGGCCCGAGCGTTTTCGTTGATAGGGATGTTAGTAGCGATTCAGTTAGTATTCGGACTGCTGTTTAACAGCAATCCAGACTGGGTTGCCGACGTTTGCGGGTTCGCAACCGGGTTCCTGCTATCTTTTTTATTGGTGCCGGGTGGTTGGCAACGGATCCGCGACAAAATCCGTCGCCAATAAATCAAGTTTTAGCGTTTTTGCCGACCAACGCCAGTGCGATTGCGCTGACCCCATTGGACAAAAGTTCGATACCCAGCATGATACCTAGCACGACCTCGGCTGACTGTGGGAAGTTTGACAGCACCATCACGCCCAATACGATAGACACCAATCCAGATAGGATTAGTGCGCTTCGCAGAGGGCCCTCAGCATTAGCAAACCCAACCCAAGCTTTAAAAATGCCCGAAACAAGGAACATGACACCGGCAATCATTGTGAGTGTAATCAATCCCTCCATGGGTTTGGCTACAATATTAATACCGATTATCAAGGCGACTAAGCCGATCAAGGTTCCCAGCAACTTGCTACCAGTACCCTCTGCTTGGAGGCCAGCTATTATTTGAAGAGCGCCAAGAATTAAAAAGCTCCATCCTGCGATCAATGTGGCTGTTAACGATGCGGCGAATGGGTTTAACAGCGCAATAATTCCTGCAATCAATGACATGATGCCGATGAAAATCATTACAATCCAATTAGACATTTCTCTCTCTCTCCTGTTCTGTTCCACGTTTACAGATGTAACGGCAGTTCGAGGGTGGTGGGCAACAGTTTTTTTGCTTTTATTAAAAAGATCGGCGCGCAGCACTTTTTAGGTCAGAAAAACGGAAGGCGTGGGTCACGTGTGCACTGACGAAATAGGCAACGCCACCTGAACTTATCAAAGCCAGTAGAGCCACGTACCGCCAGCCGGCCTGACCCAGCCATGGACTCAGGATCAAGGTTACCGCCCAAAGGACAGCGGCCATGACTGCTGAGCAAAGACAAATCATCCATAAGCGTTTGCGTAGACGATCATCAAATTTTGCTACTGGGCCAAACCGACGGGCACCAATGCCGAGTTGTACTACCATCACCCAAGCTGAAGCTGATGTGGCCACTGCGGGGGCCATCCAACCCAGTAATGGAGACAGGCCAAATGCAAGAGCAGCATTAATGATCATCGCCGTAAGTGCATAATAAAAAGGGGTTTTTGTATCATTCTGGGCAAAGAATAATGGTTGCAGCAGCTTTTGTAATACAAAGGCCGGCAGACCGACGCCATAAATAGCAACGGCGGCGGCGATTGCAGCACTGTCGTCTGGCGTTGTCGCGCCGCGCTCGAAAAGCACCGACACCAGCGGCAAAGGAATAACCAGCAGCGCAACTGCGCACGGCACTGTCAGAAAAAAAGTGAACTCGCCGGCGCGTGAGAACGCATAACGTGCGCCCTTTTCATCATTAGCTTTAAGGCGGCGAGACAGATCTGGCAGCAGCACAATACCGACTGCGATACCCACAACGCCGAGTGGAAGTTGGTAAAGTCTGTCAGCGGCGAATAGCCAACTAACAGCTCCAGGCGTGGTCGACGCCACGATTTGTCCAACGACTAGGTTGATCTGCATGACACCTGATGCAAGTGCCGCTGGGACGGCGACGTAAACCATCTTGCGCATATCTTTGGTCCATCGCGGTAAACCGGGTCTTAAACTCAGTCCTGCTCGTGTTGCAGCGATCCAAACTAGTGACAATTGCGCAACGCCTGCAACGGGGATTGTCCAGACCAGCCACTTTACCACATCCCCGCCAACTGTTGCTCCGATGATCAAGACCGGAACAACTAGGGCGTTCAGTAGAACAGGAGCTGCTGCTGCCGCTGCAAACCTTCCTGTGGCGTTTAGCGCTCCTGAAAATAGGGCAGCGAGCGACATGCAGAGGATATAGGGAAAAACAATTCGACCAAAGCCAACCGTCATGTCAAAACGCTCGTCCCCGTAGAATCCTGCTGCAGTCACCCAGACCAGCGCGGGCATAAAGATCATTGCAACTGCAGTTAGCAGTAGAACAGCCGTTGCCAGAAAATTAAATGCGTCGTTAGCAAAGGCCAGCGCGTCCTCTCCGGCTTCGTATTTCTGCGAGAAGAGTGGTACGAATGCTGCATTAAATGCACCTTCTGCAAAGAATCGACGAAACATGTTTGGCAAGCGGAACGCCGCCACAAAGGCGTCAAGTGCGACGCCTGGTCCAAGATAGTTGAGGATCAAAATCTCGCGTACAAAGCCTAAAATCCGGCTCATCAATGTCCAAAAACCAACGGTTAGAAAACTGCGTATAAGCCGGATAGGTTTCAAGATCTGGCCCTCTCCGCGCCTTTTTCGATTGCAGCTAGCAATCGTTTTTCAAGCGTCCGTTGCTTATTGGTGGAATAAAATTTTAAACCAAACATGTCCTTGACGTAAAAACTGTCGACTGCCTGCTCGCCGTACGTCGCGATGACAGCAGAGGCAATGTATACGTTCGCGTTGGCGAGAGTGCGCGTTAAGTCGAAAAGCAAACCCGCTCGATCCCTGGTATCGACCTCTATTATTGTATAGATCTCAGAACCCTCATTATCGAAGGTAATCGTTGTGGGGACTTTAAACGCGCGTTCGCGCTTTTTGATGGCATCGCGTGATTTAATAGCCTCGCCCGGGACGACTTCGCCGGCGAGTGTCCGATCAATCACCTTGCGAAGCCGCGGCAGTCGCGAGGACTCGTATGGTCGACCATCTGAATCTTGCACCCAGAAGGCGGCTGTGGCGTAACCGTCTTTGGAGGTGAATGTGCGTGCGTCCACCACGTTAGCTCCAACGAGCGCAAGCGCTCCGGCGAGCCTTGAGAAAATGCCCGGGTGGTCGGCAAGCGCGAAACAAACCCGAGTAGCATCACGATCTTCATCTGGATGCAGGTCAATCCTTATCTCGTCGTCATTTATGCCATGCAGTAGACTAGCAAACACCTTGTGTGCCGTTGTGTGCAGTCCTTGCCAGTATGGATCGTAGTGCCGCCCCGTTTCTAGTTTGAGATCCTTTGGCGCCCAGTTTGACAATTCGGTACGCAGCATTTTTTTGGCCTCGGTACCGCGATTCTCGCGAGTGATTGCCTCCAGGCCGTTCTCCAGAACGAGCCGAGTCTGTCGATAAAGTGCCCGTAGAAGAACTGCTTTCCAGTTGTTCCATGTGTCTGGTCCAACGCCGCGGATATCACAGACGGTGAGTACCGTGAGTAAATTAAGTCGGTCAACGGTCGACACTGCTTTAGCGAAATCGCGTACCGTTCTAGGATCGGCGATGTCGCGTTTCTGAGCCATATCTGACATCAGCAAATGATGCCGAACAAGCCACTCAACGGTTTCGCATTCTGATTTGGGCAATCCCAACTTCGGGGCAACACGACGGGTAATCTGGGCACCAAGAATTGAATGATCGATATCGCGCCCCTTGCCAATATCGTGCAACAGAAGAGCTACCATCAAGACTCTTCGATTGATGCCAGATCTGAGGATGTCGCTGGACAAGGGTAGTTCATTTGTCAGTTCGTCGCGTTCGATCCGATCCAGATTGGCAACGACCTGAATCGTGTGTTCGTCCACTGTGTATGAGTGGTACATGTTGAACTGCATCATCGCTACGATTGGTTCGAATTCTGGAATGAAAGCGGCCAAAACTCCAAGCTCATTCATACGCCTGAGTGCTCTTTCGGGATTTCCGTGCTTTAGCAATAGATCCAAAAATATCCGACGCGCTTCTTTGTTCTTGCGAACATCTTCGTCAATCAGTTGAAGATTACGTGTTACAAGGCGCATGGCGTCCGGATGGATCAACAGGCCGGTTCGCAACCCTTCTTCAAAAATACGTAATAAGTTTACTTTATCGTTCAGGAAGGTGGTGTCGTTCGCAATGGCTAAGCGGTTGTGAATGACCGTATACTCTGACTTGACTCTGGGCCGGCGTCTAAAGATGCGTTCCAGCAAGGGCGCAGATTTCGCGTGAATAGCTTCAAGTCGAGTCAACAGGATGCGTGTTAAATCGCCCACAGAGGTTGCCTGCCGGAAATAATCCTGCATGAAATGTTCGACTGCCCTGCGCCCGCCTTTGTCGCGGTAGCCCATGCGCTCTGCCACCTCAACCTGAACATCGAAGCTGAGTACCTCAACCGGACGACCCGTAATCAAGTGTAGATGACCGCGTACTGCCCAAAGAAACTTTTGCGCACGAAGGAACATTTCTAGTTCGTCGCGCCGCAGAGCATCTTTATCAACTAGTTCAGACACCTCCTGAACGTGATAAACATATTTTGCGATCCAGAATAATGATTGTAGATCGCGCAGTCCGCCCTTGCCCTCTTTCACATTTGGCTCGACCACATAACGAGCGCCCTGTTTCAAATGGCGTGCTTCTCTTTCCGCGAGTTTAGCCTCGATGAATTCTTGCTCTGTGCCTGTAAATAATTCATCTTGAAGCCGCTGATTAAGTTCCTCATTTAAAGGTAGAAATCCATCCAAAAAACGATTTTCTAGAAGAGATGTTCGTATTGTTTGATCTTCACGCCCAAGCCGCAGACAGTCTTTGACAGTGCGACTAGCGTGGCCGACTTTGAGCCGGAGATCCCAGAGGATGTACAGCATTGATTCAATTACGCTCTCAGCCCATGGGGTTATTTTGTATGGCGTCAGAAAGAGCAAATCGACATCAGATTGCGGCGCCATTTCACCGCGCCCGTACCCGCCTACGGCGAATAGCGCCAGTCGTTCACCTTCAGTCGGCGTTTGCAGAGGGTGTAAATATTTTGTTGCTACTAAGTAAGCACTGCCCACCAAACAGTCAGTCAGCCAAGTGTACGACCGCGTCATTTGACGCGACTCGAAAGGCTTGCCAGTAAATGTAGCAGCGATTTTTTCAACAGCCTCTTTCCGCACGGCCGAGAGCAATTTTACCACCTCACCGCGAAATGCGCGATTATCCATACCTTTGGCTGCCAAAGTTTCCACTGCAGCAGTGATAGTTTCACCACTGAAGATTTCGTGCGGATCGCAAATGAGCCCACGTTTTGGCAGTGGGCGGAAAGGAGCGCTCAGCTTAAAGGCCGGCGCCACCGAAACGTTTTGGGGCAGGGTCAATAATCACAACCTTTTTGTCACGGATCGAGGCGATGGCCAAACCGCGTTCATTAGTGCCGTCAGTGCGTAGGCGAAAAATCCCGTTCACACCCTGAAATCCAGCACTTTGGGTCAGAGCACCCGTTGTCAACGCGTCGCGTTTTCCGGATTTGACCAGTGCACCGATTGCAGCAATGCCATCGTAAGCAAGGCCACCAATCGGGTGTGGCAGACCGCCATAGGTCTGTGCATAACGAGTTTGAAATTGCTCATTCAATGTGGGGTCGGGCATCGCAAACCAGCCACCTTGCACACCGGGTAACTCGAGAGTTTGCGCAGGTATATCCCAGCGAGTAAGGCCAATAAATTGGGTGGTCGCGGGGCTTAGACCAGCCTCTGGCAGTAATTGAGAAATCAATGGCAAGGCGCCCGAGGTCTCAGACGTAAGAAACACTGCATTTGCACTGTTTTGGTCCGCCGTGAGCTTGATTTGAGACGCTGCGGCAATCACGCCTTCTTGTGAAAACTGATAAGCTACCGTTCCCGCATCACTCGCTCTTTGACGAGATATTGCTGCGAGAACTGCATTACGTCCAACCTGTCCAGACACATTATCTGCATGGACAGTGAGTATCTGATCTCTTCCGTTGCTGCGGGCATAGCTCACAAGCCTATCAGCAGTGTTGTCAAATGTTGGGCCCAAAACGAAAAGATTTCCGCCCGCGACGGACGTGTTGTTCGAGAAAGCCAGAACGTTGATGTTTCGATTGGCTACGGCCTTTGCCGCAGCATTTGCAGATTCAGCGAATACTGGTCCCAGTATTATTTTTGCCCCTTCATTGACAGCTTGAATTGCCGCGGCGCCTGCTGCATTTGCGTCACCTACAGTTGAATATACTCGTAAGTCGATTTTTACGCCTTGTAGATCTATAATTGCGAGTTTCGCTGCATTTTCAAGGCTTTGGGCAAGGATCGCCTCACCGCCCTCACTCGATCCCTTGGGTATGAGAAGCGCAATGGGAACTGGCGCTCCGGTGGCGATGGTTGGGCCCGTACTGGTGCTCGTTCCGGTACATGCAACGACGGCCATACTGGTAAGGGCAAGTAAAGCCCCTTTTAGAAACTCGCGGGTCGGTTTAAGAAAAACAAACATTATAAAATCTCCAATCCCGGTGGCTCGGCTCTTTAATTGTGATCAAACCGCCAACTGTGGGGATAATAGCCGACCATAGAGGCGGGTCCAGAGGTGAATTACAAGACCGCAAAATTGCAACCAGGGTTATACTTTGTCGCCACGCCGATTGGTTCGGCGCGGGATATTACGCTGCGCGCGCTGGATATACTGGCATCAGTCGATGTGATTGCAGCAGAGGATACGCGCTCAATGCGGCGACTGCTTGAAATCCACTCAGTGCCTCTCGGCGACCGACAGCTGCAATCTTATCACGATCATTCCGGCGTAGGCACGCTTGAAAAACTGCTCGGTTTTTTGGCACAAGGTAAATCGGTGGCCTATGCATCAGAAGCAGGAACCCCTCTGATTGCAGATCCCGGTTATCATCTTTCTAAGTCAGCCGCTGAAGCAGGATACGCAGTAACATCCGCACCTGGGCCATCGGCAATCGTGACAGCGCTTACGCTCGGCGGTTTACCGACAGATGCATTTTTCTTCGCGGGATTTTTGCCTAATACGAAAAACTCTAGACGTAACGAGCTGGAATCATTGAAGGATGTGCCGGGTACGCTAGTATTCTACGAATCCCCAAAACGGGTTAGCGAAATGCTGGTGGACACAGGAGAAATACTCGGGACAGGACGGAATGCGGCCCTATGCCGGGAATTAACCAAAAAGTTTGAGGAGATTTTACGCGGCACACTGGGGGATTTGGCCGTTGTTGCGTCAGAGAGAAAGTTCAAGGGAGAAATCGTGGTTTTGGTTGATCGCGCACGTGGCGAAACGGTGAGTGATGTCGATGTCGAGGCAGCCTTAACTAAAGCGTTGCGTACGATGAGCGTCCGGGATGCATCGGAAGCGGTTAGGCAGGCTTTCGGTGGGAATAAACGCAAGATTTATCAAATGGCGCTCAAGTTAAGGGGACAATGAAGCCCTGAAATAAGGTATCACGCGATGGAATTTAGATCACTCGACCCCAAAGGCCTCTGACGGCTATTTCACCGCTCAGCAAAAAATGAATTGTGATCGAAGTCGCGAGCGGCAAAACGTGCAACTGATATATTTGCGGTGATTGGTCAAAATACTGAGTTGAGCTTGAGACTGCCTAAAGGGAGAAAAATTGTGTTCATTAAAGTTAAAAGGATGGCATTTTCAAATTGGCTTATTGGTCTAACGGAAGTCGAATGCGACCCGAATTTCGCTGATTAATAGAGAACGCTTTGCTCGTGAATTCATGCGGATTTGGAGCAAATTTTGCTCCATAGTAGCGCAAGTTTCAGAAAACTTTTGAAAACGTTCCGCTGCAATGGCGAGTAACCATTGCAACGGGTGGGGTCATGAGCCATTTAAAGTAAGCCATCAAAGAGGTTTTCCGATGAAAATTGCATTTCAAATGGACCCAATCCAATCGGTGGATATAGACGCCGACAGTTCGTTTCGGCTTGCCGAAGAGGCTCAGAGGCGTGGGCACGAACTTTTCTTTTATTCACCGGATAATTTGGCTTATGAGGAGGGGGAGATTACAGCGTGCGGCCATTCCATGGCGTTACGCAGAGAGCAAGGAAACCACGTTGATCTTGGACCGCGGGAGCGCGTTCTTTTAAGCGATTTTGATGTGGTCTGGCTACGGCAGGATCCGCCATTTGATATGCACTACATTACCTCGACGCATCTTCTCGACCGGCTCAAGCCACAGACTTTGGTTGTTAACGATCCATTCTGGGTACGTAACTATCCAGAGAAGTTGTTGGTGTTAGATTTTCCTGATTTAACACCGCCCACTACGGTTGCACGAAACTTGGAGACGATCAAATCTTTCAAAGACCGACACGTCGACGTCATTCTTAAACCACTTTATGGTAATGGAGGCGCTGGCGTTTTTCGGTTGGACCGCAACGACCGAAATTTGACATCATTACACGAACTGTTCACTGGGTTTAGTCGTGAGCCGCTGATAGTGCAGAAATTCCTGCCTGACGTTAGTAATGGCGACAAGCGTGTAATCCTTGTCGATGGCGTGCCGGTTGGCGCGATCAATCGAGTACCCGCCGCCGGTGAAACCCGCTCGAACATGCACGTTGGAGGTCGTCCTGAAAAAATTGGATTAAGCTCACGTGATCTGGAAATCTGTGACGCGATCGGCCCCTTACTGCGCGAGAAGGGGCAAATATTTGTTGGGATCGACGTGATTGGCGACTTTCTGACCGAGATAAATGTTACCTCACCTACAGGTATTCAGGAGTTGGAACGGTTTGACAGGATCAATGTGGCCGAAAAAATTTGGATGGCCATCGAGGCAAAACTTAGCTGACTGAGCAGTAAAATCGCCGTTTATGTTTAAGTTGTTAGCATTGGCCAGTCGCGGCCAAACGATTTTGGCCTCCTTGGTAAGCTCCGCAATGCTGTGAGCTCAGGGCAATGACCGAGCTTATCATAGACAAACGGGTCTTTAGCGGGGCAATAATGATCATCAAGGAATGTGATTTATCTGTTCAAGCGCCCAAGGTGTCCGAGAAATATTGATGGATGTAACAGAAAGGTTGTCGATACGATGAGAGAATGTTTCGTAATTAGTCATGCGTTTGGCACGCTGCACCTGTGTAAGGATCACCCCAAAATGAGCGACGACAACAATGTTTTTTCCTGAGTTTGTAGCAATCAAATGGTCAATTGCGGGGTCAACGCGTGCGGTTATGTCATTCCAGCTTTCGCCATTGGGAGGATGGACATCTCCTGGTGTATCCCAATAGGCACGAATGCGATCGGGATCGTGCGCTTCTATGTCTCGGAAGGATTGCAACTCCCAGTCCCCAAAGTGGATTTCGCGCAGTGCGTGGTCATCGGCCAGCCGGATCCGGTTGCCCAGAATGGCGTCGGCAGTGGCGGATGCACGTAACAAGTCTGAGCTAACTACGATCCCATCTTTGGGAAGAAAATCGGATAAACGCTGCAATGCAGCTTTATCAGATAGATCTGCTGGCAAATTCGACCACCCAACCATAGTTTTTGCGTGGGTTGGGCCGTGTCTTATCAAAAAAAGTTTGGTCATTGTAGGGCACCCTTGAGAACAAGTGGCAGCCCTGCAACTACGAGTACGGCGACAGACGATTGGTCTGCGAGTTGTTGATTTAACGTTCCCTGAGCGTCGCGAAATCGTCTTGCGAGTGCGTTGTCGGGAACCACATCTAGACCTACTTCGTTTGACACAACAACAACCCGACCTGGACAGGCTGCCAGAGCTTGCAACAGGCGGGCGGACTCTTCAGCAATATCATGGTCTGCCAGTAAGTGATTTGACAACCACATGGTCGCACAATCGACTAACACGACTTCTTCAGAAGAAATTCTTGCCAATTTTTCAGCGGCATTGAGAGGCGTCTCGATTGTGCGCCATGCGTTGCCACGCATTTTTCTATGAGCCTTGATCTTTTTCAGCATCTCTGGATCGAACGGCTGCGCTGTCGCCAGATACGCGCGCGGCGATTTTGATCGCATCACGAGGTTTTCGGCAAAAGCAGATTTTCCAGATGCTGCGCCGCCTAGGATCAGTGTCAGTTTTTCAAGCATGGTTCCATGTCCGATACTTAGAAATTGTAGAGTGCGAAAATCCAGAACCAAGTGCAAGGCTCGCAAACGTATCTTGACCTGATGCTGTGCTGTCACCATGTCTTATCCATGAAAGCCATTTTGACAATTGCCTTATTAGCCACACCAGTTCTGGCAGAGGAATTAACTCCGGACGATTTTGCAGAAGCGCGGGGCGTGGACATCGTTCTGCTCGGTGAATTACATGACAACCCACATCATCACGTCAATCAGGTGATTGCGATAAATGCAATCGAGCCCGCGGCCGTTGTTTTCGAAATGTTGACGACTGAGCAGGCCAAGCGGATTACACCGAATTTGCTAAATGATTTTAGAGCTCTGTCAGAGACTCTTGATTGGACTGCCAGTGGCTGGCCTGCATTTTCGATGTATTTCCCGATTATTCAAGCGTCATCCAAAGCGCAGATCTTGGGCGCGCAGGTTCCCCGAGATACGGCGCGCACCGCGATTTTAGGTGGGGATCCAGTGAAAAGTTTTGGTGCAGATGCAGAACTGTTCGGATTGACCAAAATCTTACCGGATGCACAGCAAGCGGATCGTGAAGCACTGCAAATGGCGGCTCATTGCGACGCAATGCCCGAGACCATGCTGCCGAGCATGGTCATGGTACAACGATTGCGGGATGCGACGCTGGCGAAAGTAGCAACGCAGGCGCTTGAAGCAACCGGTGGGCCGGTCATTGTGATTACCGGAAATGGCCATGCGCGTACTGATTGGGGGGTGCCGGCTTTACTCCCTGACGGGATATCGTTTTTGTCGATTGCACAACTGGAAGCAAAACCGGAGCCAAGTCAGCCGCATGATTTCTGGATTATCACGGAGCCAGTAAACCGTGAAGATCCCTGCAAAGCTTTTCAATAGATTACATGCTTGCTTGTCACGCGGCTCCCTGCGGCCTAGGTTTGTGAGGAATGGCACGTGGGAGGCCCAAAATGCTGACAGATAAGCGAATTTTGCTTGTGATAGGCGGTGGAATTGCGGCTTTCAAGTCGCTCGAGCTTATCCGACGTCTGCGTGAGCGCGGTGCATGGGTAACACCGGTGCTGACGAAGGCTGGGGAAGAATTCGTCACTCCGTTGTCGGTATCGTCTTTAGCCGGAGAAAAAGTGTATCGTGACCTCTTTGACCTGACCGATGAAGCGGAGATGGGTCATATTCAACTGTCGCGTTCTGCTGATTTGATCGTTGTCGCCCCAACCACTGCCGACTTGATGGCTAAAATGGCGCATGGGCTGGCCAATGATTTGGCTTCAACATTGCTGTTGGCTACGGATACCCAAGTCCTAGCAGCGCCAGCGATGAATGTGCGCATGTGGGAACATTCGGCGACTCGTCGCAACGCAGCAATTCTGCGAGATGATGGGGTCGCGTTTGTCGGACCCAACGATGGTGCCATGGCCTGTGGTGAATACGGATTAGGGCGTATGTCGGAGCCGCTGGAAATCATAACAGCGATCGAAAGTGAACTGGCCGATGGGCCGCTGACGGGGCGTCGTATTCTTGTGACTTCAGGGCCAACTCACGAGCCCATTGATCCGGTGCGGTATCTCGCGAACAGGTCGTCGGGCAAACAGGGCAGTGCGATTGCACGTGCACTGGCCATTATGGGGGCTGAGGTTATCTTTGTAACTGGCCCGGCCAATGCAACTCGGCCTGAAGGGGTGCATTTGGTAGAGGTGGAAACGGCAGCACAGATGATGGATGCGGTCAAAAGCGTTCTGCCAGTTGATGCAGCCATTTTTGCAGCCGCTGTCGCTGACTGGTGTGTGACCAGCCCCTCTGATAGCAAAATGAAAAAAGACAGTGGAAAAATTCCATCTATGACGTTTGCAGAAAATCCGGATATCTTGGCATCTGTCAGCCAGATGGGCGATGGTAGACCTGCTCTTGTCGTCGGGTTTGCGGCGGAAACTGACGAAGTGGTTGCCAATGCTACGGCCAAGCGTTTACGCAAAGGGTGTGATTGGATAGTTGCAAATGATGTTAACCTAGAGACAGGGATTATGGGGGGCTGTGAAAATGCGGTGACGCTGATTTCTGATGATGGCTTGGAAAGTTGGCCACGTATGGGAAAGGACGCGGTAGCACAGCAACTTGCCGCTCGGATTGCAGCAGCATTGAATTAACCCAACGTAGGGTAGGGCGTGAGATGACAATAGTGCCAATCAAGTTAGTCTGGCTAGAAGGCGCGGATCGATCTGTCGCTGTGCCGTCATACGAAACTGTTGGAGCTGCCGGGGCCGATGTGAGGGTAAACTTTCCGCCTGAGCAGCGTGATGGTTTTTGGTTGGCCTCGGGTTCACGGGTTTTGGTGCCTACAGGTCTTTGCGTGGAAATTCCGACTGGTTTCGAGGTGCAGGTTCGGCCCAGGTCTGGTCTTGCGCTGAAATACGGCATCACGCTCCTCAATTCGCCGGGTACTATTGATAGCGATTACCGTGGGCCATTGGGCCTGATTGTTATGAACGCGGGTGAAGACCCATTTCACATCGCCCATGGTGCACGAATGGCACAACTGGTCGTAGCGCCGGTTGTGCGAGGACAGTTCTTTGTTTCTCAACACCTGAGCGAAACTGATCGTGGAAGAAATGGCTTTGGGTCGACTGGGGTAAGCTGATGCTTGTATTTTTGGTAATGGCGGTCGTACTTTATGGGGTGGGGGCCGTTTTAGGCATCAAGAGGCGTGCACGCTGGATAATGATCGCAGTTCTCTACGTGTGCTTTTTCATTGCTTCAGTGCTGCTGCCTACAACAAGTCCGTTCAGGATAATGAGTGACCCCGAGGCGTGGCTGGTGACGGGTGGGCTTATCGTAGTGTCCCTCATCTATGCTTGGGGTCTAAGATGGTTGCGGTCACGGGCCAAGGAACCTGAAACGACGTTGAACGAGGGTTCATTCAGCGATACCGAACTCAATCGATATGCACGACACATTGTACTCCGAGAGATCGGAGGACTGGGGCAGAAAAAACTCAAAGAAGCGAAAGTGTTGGTTGTTGGTGCTGGAGGTTTAGGATCCCCCGCCTTGTTGTACCTAGCGGCGGCGGGCGTTGGGACGATTGGAGTAATCGACGACGATATGGTGGAAAACTCGAACCTGCAGCGACAGGTAATCCACCGGGATGATGCGATCGGTATGCCAAAGGTGTTTTCGGCAAAAGCGGCGATGCTTGCGCGGAACCCGTTTGTATCGGTCAAGCCCTATCACCGACGGTTAACCGGCGAAGAGGGCAACGCGTTGATTGCGGAATATGATGTTGTGCTGGATGGGACTGACAATTTTGAGACCCGCTACCTTGTTAATCGAATCTGTTTTGAGCAGGCCAAGCCACTAATTTCTGGCGCACTGTCTCAATGGGAAGGTCAACTGAGCGTATTTGATCCAGCATCTGGAACCCCCTGCTACCAATGTATTTTTCCACAGCAACCGGCTGAAGGCTCAGCCCCAAGTTGCGCTGAGGCTGGAGTAATTGGGCCCTTACCAGGGATTGTTGGTGCAATGATGGCGGCTGAAGCTATCAAGGTCATTACTGATGCGGGTGCGGCTTTGCATGGCGATATGATGCTCTATGACGCACTTTGGGGAGAAATTCGGAAAATTCAACTCAAGCCTCGCGGCGATTGTCCGGTTTGTGGCTCTAGGCCAAGCAAAAAGATCGCCGCCGCTTAAACATGTTTACAAGCGTGGGCGAGGTGTTTTCAAATTTACTCGCCTTAGGGCGCGGTTTTGTGATCGCAGGTGCGATTGCGGCCTGAGCCTGTCTTGCATACGTTGCACTAAAGGAGACTTCGTTGATGACCAACCCGTTACTGATAGATTGGAAAACACCTTTTGCGTTAGCACCTTTTGATGCCATTTCTGATGCCGATTTCGCGGTGGCGTTCGAAGTGGCTCTAACTGCGCACAAGGCCGAAATAACAGCGATCACTGAGGTTAAAGAGGCACCAGATTTTGCCAATACCATTGAGGCGTTGGAAGTGGTGGGTGATGCCTTAGAAAAGGTTCTGTCGGTGTTTTTCACTGTTTCAGGAGCGGATAGTAATCCAGAGCGTGAAGCCCTGCAGCGTAATTTTTCGCCAAAGCTAGCGCAGCACAGTGCAGAGATCGCCTCTAACAAAGCTTTATTTGCGAGGGTGGCAGCCGTCTGGAATGCCAGAGATGATTTGGATCTGTCTCCGGAACAACAGCGAGTTCTAATGCTAACTCACCGTGGCTTTGTGCGCGGTGGCGCCGCCCTAGAAGGAGAAGCTGACGCGCGAATGCAGGAGATTAAATCCCGCCTAGCAGTGCTGGGAACGCAGTTTACTCAAAACTTACTGGCTGATGAGCGTGACTGGTGCATGGACATTGGTGAGAATGATCTGGATGGGCTGCCTGAATTCGTTGTCGAAGCGGCCCGCGCTGCGGGTGCGGAAAAGCAGGCCCGAGGTCCGGTTTTGACCTTATCTCGATCCCTTATTGTGCCGTTTCTGCAGTTCTCCTCACGACGTGATTTGCGCGAAATCGCTTTTCGCGCTTGGACGGCCCGGGGTGCCAATGGTGGGAAGACCGACAACCGAGAGATCGCGGCTGAGTGTTTGGCGTTGCGCCATGAGCGAGCCGCCCTGCTGGGATACGCCAGTTTTGCCGATTTTAAACTAGAAACCGAAATGGCCAGAACGCCAGCCGCTGTGCGAGATCTGCTTATGGCAGTTTGGGAGCCAGCTAGAAACCGTGCTGAGGAGGATGCGGCGGCTCTCACAAGGATGCTGGAGGATGACGGGATCAATGGTCCGCTTGAGCCGTGGGACTGGCGCTACTACGCTGAGAAGCGCCGCAAAGTGGAGCATGATCTGGATGAGGCGGCACTGAAACCCTATTTGCAACTTGAACGGATGATCGACGCATCGTTTGATTGTGCCAACCGTCTATTTGGTCTGCAATTTACAATACTCGATGTACCGCTTTACCACCCAGATTGCAGGGCCTGGGAGGTGACTCGGAACGGCGAACACGTTGCAGTGTTTATCGGAGACTATTTCGCGCGAGGGTCAAAACGTTCGGGGGCCTGGTGTTCGGCAATGCGCGGTCAGGCGAAGTTCCCAAAGATCCAAGCGCCAGTCGTGATCAATGTTTGTAATTTCGCCAAGGGCGATCCAGCCTTACTGAGTTATGATGATGCCCGCACCCTGTTTCACGAATTTGGGCATGCGCTGCACCAGATGCTGAGCGATGTCACCTATGAAAGTATTTCTGGCACTTCGGTGGCACGCGACTTCGTGGAATTACCCAGCCAGCTTTATGAGCATTGGCTAGAAGTGCCTGAGGTGCTCGGTAAATTTGCCACCCATGTGGACACGGGTGCAGTCATGCCGCAGGAGATGCTAACCAAAGTCTTAGAGGCTGCAAACTTTGATTCTGGCTTCCAAACGGTGGAATATGTCGCGTCAGCGCTGGTTGATCTAACCTTCCACGATGGCATGGCACCGACTGATCCTATGGCGGCGCAGGCTGACATACTGGCGTCCTTGGGCATGCCCCGGGCCATTACGATGCGCCATGCAACCCCGCATTTTGCGCATGTCTTTGCGGGTGACGGCTACAGCTCTGCGTATTATAGTTACATGTGGTCAGAGGTCATGGATGCAGACGCCTTTGCCGCCTTTGATGACGTGGGCGATGCATTCGATCCCACCACAGCGCAGGCGCTGGAACGGCATATTCTGTCAACTGGTGGGTCGGTTGAGGCCGATGAGCTGTACACCCGATTTAGAGGTCGCCTGCCGGGTGTCGAAGCCTTGCTTAAAGGACGCGGTTTAGCAGCCTGATTCAAACAACAGTCCCTTTAGGTTTCTGGAAAACTTGGCTTTCAGGTTTTTTGAATGTTCTCTGCTACAAATTCAGCCAGAGCCGATCCTTCCTTATTGGGGTATTAGTTGGATTGGCAGGCCACAGTAGATGTCCTGGGGATCACGCTCGTCATTGATTGACTGAAAGATTCGGTACTTGCTACAACGCAGGGATTAAAGCGTTATCGGATGAGCTTTGGCGACACGGTCAAGATCCATCAGGATTTGGATAAGCTTTGGCATCTGGTGCAGGTGGACCATGTTGGGACCATCCGAAGGTGCCGCGTCTGGATTTTCATGGGTTTCTATAAAAACCGCAGCAACGCCCACTGAAACCGCGGCCCGTGCCATTACTGGAGCAAATTCACGCTGGCCACCGGAGCTTTCACCTTGCCCGCCGGGTTGCTGGACAGAGTGCGTCGCATCCATCACAACAGGATAACCAGATTGGGCCATGCGAGGTAGGGCGCGCATGTCAGCAACAAGTGTGTTGTAACCAAAAGACGTACCTCTTTCAGTCAGTAGAATGCCCATATTTCCGGTGCTTTCAACTTTTGAGACCACATTATCCATGTCCCAAGGCGCCAAAAATTGGCCCTTTTTGATATTGATCACTGCACCCGTTCTACCAGCCGCCAAGAGCAGATCGGTCTGGCGACACAAAAACGCCGGTATTTGCAGGATATCGACTGCCTCAGCCGCTGGCACGCACTGGTTCGCTGAATGGACGTCGGTCAGGACAGGTACGCCAATCGTTTTACGTACATCCGCCAGCACTCTGAGGCCATCCTCAAGCCCAAGGCCGCGCTTGCCGGAGACAGAAGTGCGGTTGGCCTTGTCGTAGCTGCCCTTGAACACATATTGTGCACCAGCTGCATCACAAGCTTCCTTCATGTTTCCGGCAATCATCTGAGCGTGATCCAAGCTTTCAAGCTGACAGGGACCGGCAATGATGGTCAGTGGACAATCATTGCCAACGGTCAGCCCGGCTATTTTAATGTGCTGCATCTATGAGGACACCTGTTCTCTGAGGATTGACGCGGTAAGCGAGATCATCAGATAGATGCCTGAAAAGATAAGGAACGCCAAGATCGTATTTTCAAAACTCCGTGGATAGGATGGGTCTTCACTGACCACGGGTTCAACGCTGGTTGTCAAGTACCTTACCTGACGATTGGCCTCAAGTTCGGTCTGTTTGAGTGTTTGCAGAGCGGACTGCATCAGCACATCAGCCGTTGCTAGGTCAGCCTGTGCCATTTGAATCAATGCCGTCTTTTGTGCCAAAGAGGACTCTCCGACAGTAGCCTCATTCATTTTTGCTTCCAGCTGTGCCAGCAGGGTCCGTAACCTTCGAATGTCACCTTCTACACCTTGAACCCTCGCCTTGTTTGGTCGAGCATTGTCACGCAGTGCGGCTAGCTGAAGTTCTTTTTCCTGCAACTGAATCTGAATATTGTTAATTTGAGAACGCAAACTGCCGATCACACCTTCTGGATCTACAAGGCTCGTCTCTGTTTGCAACTGCACAAGAGCATCCTGCGCACTGCGACGCTCAATTTTCGCGGTTTCAAGACTTTCGCGGGCATCACGCAGGTGATCTTCACGTTTACGCTGTGACAGGGCATCAGCGCGTTCTTCGGCATATGAAATGAGCGAACGCGCATATTCAGCAGCAATAGCTGGGTCCGCCGCGCTGACTTCCATTCTGATTGAGCCTTCGGTTGGATCATATCCAATTTTCACGTACTTTTTGTACAATTTGAAAGCCTTTTCATTCGACGGATTGTTGTCGAGCCGTTGAATGGGATCAATTCTAGGATCAGAAAAATGGGTTTTGAACCCGATATCCTGATCCAGTCGGATCATGGCATCTTTTGACGTTAAATAATCCTGAACCGCAATGGCATCTTGGTTTGCATTCAATTGTGACGGCAGTAGCGCGCCCAGCCCGGAGCCACCAGACCCGTCTGCCTGTTGTACGATGAACGCGGAATCAGTGGAATACATTGGCGTAGCAACCGAAAAGAAATACCAAGCCGAAAATGCTGTCGGTAGGAAAACAAATACCGAAAGCCGTGACAGCATAAGTGCCAAGCGTCGCCGCCGGCGCCGGGCAATATCCCTCTGAATTTGCCCGATCCCGAGCGCGCGCATTTCTGACGTGGAACGTGTTTCCGTTGAGGGAAGCATACTATTCTCAACTGGTACAGTTTGTGGCAACTGAATTCGGTTTGGAGCCGCTGTTCTGGGCGCGCTTTCTTTACCTTGAGAAACCATTTCAAGCATATTGCTGCGTTGGAATGGATCGATGCCTGCAGCCCTCAGCAGGCGAATGGCGTCATAATCAGAAGTAGCAGCCAAACCGTTTCGTTGTGCCATCCGCCTTGCCATGCGAAGTTGGCGTCCAGTTAGGCCCTCGCGCTTTATGTCATCGACTTCTTGTTCCGCCGGCTTAGGTTGTCCGGCAACCGATGGCTTTCTGTTGGCAAAGCCCTCTAAGGGCTGCGCTGGAACTGTACCCGGTTGCGCGGTTGTGTGTGGCGTGTTTTCCGCAACGCTACCTTTTGTCGTTTCGGCACCCAGCGTTGAACGACGGATGCGGAACTTCTTAGCCTTGGGTTTGGTAGTCATATAACTGCTTTGCCTCTTCCAAGGTGTCGAAGATGTGGAGTTTGCCGTCGAGAAGAACAGCGGCTGATTGCGCAAATTTTTCAAGTATTTTGGGCTGGTGCGAAACTATTACGATAGTCGTATCGCGCAGACGCTCTCGAAGGATGTCGCCTGCTTTCTTATTAAATTCCACATCCGTCGATGACGGCATGCCCTCGTCGATCAAGTACATATCAAAATCGAGGGCGAGAAGGAGTGCGAAGGTAAATCGCGACCGCATTCCTGACGAGTAGGTCCCAAGCGGTTGGTTAAAGTACTCACCTAGCCCACAAAGCCAACGGCAGAAAGCCTCGACATAATCAGGATCAAGCCCATAAAGCCGAGCAATATAACGGCTATTTTCAACCGCTGAGTGTCTGCTAACGACCCCGCCCATGAATCCGAGTGGGAATGAGATGCGACAATCACGGCGAATGATACCCTCGTCGGGTTTCTCCAGCCCGGCCATCATATTGATCAAAGTTGTTTTGCCAGTTCCGTTTGGCGCAAGCACACCCATCGACGTGCCTATATCAACACGAAATGAAACGCGATCAAGGATCACCTTGCGCTGCGTGCCGGTCCAGAAGGACTTGCTTACGTTCTCAAACTCGAGCATCGACTGCTCCTGGGCTGCTCTGTCTTGATATTACACAAAATCCTCAGCGCTCTGTCGGCGCTGCTTTAAACAACATATAAAATTGGGACCGTGGTTAGCAACTCTTTGCGGCAAGAATAGGGCAAGAAAGCTAAAAAGCCACTGGTAGCACACCGGTTTTTAAGCTTTTAATTTTTTGGATCAAAGAGGCTGCTTCTGAACCCTAGATAATTTTCCTGCTATTATCGAAACTATCGCCGCGCCAAAACTGAGAAGGGCGCCCATCTTGGCTGCGTCTTGCACTGGGCCAGCATCAAACGCGACACCTGCGACGAACAACGATACTGTAAAACCTATAGCCGCAACACAACCGATGACTACCAAGTCAATAATCCTCATACCTTGAGGGATGCCAAGTTTAAACGGTACAGCGGCGATCCAGCCAAATAGTACAATACCAATCGGTTTGCCGACCAACAAACCTGCGAGTACGAGCCAGGTCGTGTCGCCCATGGATGAGAATTGAACCCCTGCATTGAGCAAGCCAAAGAAGAATAGGATGACTTCTACAGGCCGCTTCAGCGCATGTTCGATGACATTGAGCAGGTCGTTCAGGTAGCTTTCTGCTTCGGAGAAGAAGCCGAATGCGCGGTCAGCATGAGGTATTGTAGGTACTATTGGCAACAGTCCTAATGCGGGGTGAAGTCCCGAACGCATGAAGCCATACCAGCTTAAGCAAGAAGCGATCAGATACGGAAAATAATTGAGATTTTTACGAACCCAAGTTGAATTAGGGCGTGCCTGATTGCCTCGGTCCGTAAAGCGTGGCAGCCAGTTGAAGCTCACAAATACAATGATAGCGGTAATTAGCGACAGTAGTAACCATTCTGGAGCCAATTCAGCTGAGGGGTAAAAGATTGCAAGTATGATCAAACCAGCGGCATCGTCTGCAATAGCTAACAGCAGCAGGAAACGCACGGCAGGGTGCCCAGCACCAAAAACTAAACGGCCAACTAGATATGAAAAGGCAATGTCGGTTGCAGTCGGAATGGCCCAACCATTTGCTACGGCGTTATAGGTGTCTGAACCCATGATCAAAGCTAAGCCCAGATAGACACCGATTGGTCCAAACATGCCGCCTGCGGTTGCAAAAAGTGGTGTAGCTGCTTTTTTTCCACGTAATGAGCCGTTTTTCAGAATGACAGCTTCCCAGACTTCCTTCGCTGCGATGGCAAAAAACAGTGCCATCAACAAATCATTGACTAGGTAATGCAGGGTCAGAGTGCGGTGCCCGTGATGATAATGACCGATTGGTGCGTCATCCCATATCACGAATTCCACGAAATGATGGTAGCTAGCGTAATCGATATTTGCCCAGATCAACGCCGTTACTGCCCCCAAAATAAGAAGCAATGAATATTCGTTGAGAAAATTCCAGACGCGATACATCAACTTTTCCTTTAGCCCTAACTCCCCGGTGATCAAGCTGAATTTGACTGGGCGGGCAACGGACGGGTTGCTCAAATATGACAAGGATGTCCGTATTTTGTTCGGTGGAACGCTAATCAAGTTCGTTTGTTAAGCAATCGCTTGCCAAGTGACGCCGGCAATCAGCGCACCGAGTATCGCATAACCGATATAGGCGGCGAAGACCCTAGGTTTTACCAAAGCCCAAACAGCAACAGCTGCAGGTATGCAGCTGACGCCACCAGCAATCATGAAACTCATAGCAGCGCCATTAGACATGCCTTGTTCGAGAAGCCCTGCAACAAGTGGTACTGCCGCGTAACCATTCAGATAAGCGGGTGCGCCAACGAGCGCACCTAGCAGAATTGGCTGAAACCCCTCGCCGCCGAGCGTACCTGCAATCCATTCAGCTGGAATGTAGTGGATAATCAAAGCCTCTATCACATAGGCAAGAGCAAGCCACTTTAGGAGGAAGAGACCGTTATCTATTATAGCCTTTTGAAAAACATTGCGCCGTTCTACTTCAGACCAAAATTTCCACACAGGGTTTCCTGTAAATGATTTTTGCGTCCCACAGCATCCGTTGACCTGTGGCTCTGCCCGTAGTGGTTCTGCAAATACAGACGTCGATTTGAAGACCATTGTGCCGAAGCCTCCAAGCAATCCAAGCATTATGGCAAATGCTGTTTTTGCAAGTGCAAACTCAAAGCCTAGTGTACCAGAAGTTATGGCAAACATTGCAGGATCCATGAGGGGTGATGCCAGCCAGAAGGCCATTACTGCAGACAGAGGTGCCCCAACAGCCAAAAGTGCAGCGATAAAAGGTATGACTTCACAAGAGCAAAAGGGAGAAAGTCCCCCGAGCAAAGCGGCAAATAAAATCATCCGGGTTTCACGTCCTGAAAAAATTTTACCCACCAGTGTTTCTCCACCGGTTGCCTTTAAATATCCTATCGCGATTATTGCGAACAAAATGAACGGGGCGGTGTGCAAAAGCGCACTGCTAGTAAAGCGTACTGTGGGCAAAAGCTGAGTGCCATCCAGTACAGCTAGCGCAATCAGAATAGAAAAGAACGCAAGCCATGTTTTGTCGACGCGAGCTAGCCAAGTGGTCAGCGGGGAGGAATTGGGAGTTATGTCAGCCATGTTCGTCGCATGTGTGGGGTTGCGAGCTATCAGCGCAACATTCCAAGAGAAGAAAATCTGACAATTGGCGCACAGCGTCATAGGCTAAGGCTGCGCAAATAATTGATCGCCCCTGTTTTTTTTGGGTGACCAATCCAGCATGAGTCAGGATCTTCATGTGATGAGTCAGCGTTGAGCCGGTGACACCCGTTCGCTCGCCAAGCTTCCCGATAGAGAGACCGCTGTCACCCGCTCGCACTAGGCAGCGTAGTACAGACAGACGTTGCTCTGAACCCAGTGCAGCAAAGACTGATGCAGCGATTTCGAGGGAGAGATCAGACGAACCATAAAATTTCATATTTCTAGTAATATAGCTATATATCAAAAACACAAGATTATATTTCGATAATTGTCGAAATAAATTTGACCCGGTATATCAATCCCATGAATCTTACGAATGATATTCATGCATGCCAGTTGTGCGCCAAAAAATTTCGGGAAAGCGCAACTGCGCATGCGCCGCGCCCGGTAGTTTGGTTTCGGCCCGGAGCACGGATATTGATCGCTGGGCAGGCGCCAGGTATTCGCGCGCACAAAAGTGGTAGGCCCTTTACCGATCCTTCCGGAGACCGATTGCGCAATTGGATGTCAGTCAAACGGGAAATATTTTACGATCGGGACAACATTGCGATTTTGCCAATGGCATTTTGTTTTCCTGGCTATGACCCGCGCGGAAGCGATTTGCCTCCGCCGTCGATTTGCGCACAGACCTGGCACGCTCCGGTTATCCAGGCGCTGGGCGAGGTATCTCTGAAATTGCTTGTCGGTGGCTACGCACAAAAGTGGTACCTCGGTGATAAGCGTAGTGTGAGTGCGACGGTGCAATCCTGGCGCGATTATGCGCCCAACTTATTTCCCTTGCCTCACCCGTCCTGGCGCAATACGCGATGGCTACGAGACAACCCGTGGTTCGAGGCTGAGCTTCTGCCTGTTCTGCGCGCTCGTATTAAAGAGGTTCTAGAATGAGTGAAACTCCATTAGACATGGCCTATGCCGCCATGCAGGCTGCCGCCGATGATGATGGCGCGCGTTTGCGATTTTACGAAAGGCTGGCAGATGCTGAGTTGTTTATCATGCTGGAGAAAGAACCGCAGGATGACCAGATAGCGCCGGAGATTTTTGAAACTGCTGATGCGACCTTTGTGTTGGTATTTGACACTGAAGACCGTTTATCGCGTTTCGTGAACAGGACTGTGGCTTATGCGGCCCTGTCGGGGCGAGCGATAGCCAATATGCTGGCTGGGCAGGGGATCGGGCTGGCGGTTAATCCCGAAGTGGCGCCAAGCGCCATTTTGATTCCGCCGACGGCTGTGGACTGGCTGGCCGATATGTTGACGCATGCGCCCGACGAGGTAGAAGCCCGGCCAGTAGAGTTTTCTGCGCCAACAGGGTTGCCAGAAGTTTTGCTGAAAACGCTTGATGCCAAACTGGCAACAGCCGCTGGGCTGGCGCAAAATGCCTACCTGACCGGTGTCACCTACGAAAATGGCGTAAAGTCCCACTTGTTGGGCTTTGTGGGAGCGCTGACAGAGGCGGAACCTGCTTTAGCGAGGGCGGTAAACGAGGCGCTGACTTTTTCCGGCACCGAAGCGGCGGCACTAGACGTCGGGTTCTTTGACCCAGCCGATGCCATGGTGGCACTGCTTGCGCGCAAAGGTTTGCGATTTGATCTTCCTGTCCCAAATCGAGCTAAACATCCGGCATCGGCCGCTCCGGGAAGTGATCCCGACAACCCGCCCAAGTTGCGCTAACTTCAGTAGCCCGCTTGGCGGTCAACCAAATAAAGAAATGCTTCTCCTGCTTCACCGCGCTGGATATTTTTGGCAATTACGCGGCTGGCTGTCTCTGCGCGAGTTGCAGATGCGATGTGGGGTGTAACAGTAATCTTGGGGTGCGCCCAGAAAGGATGGTCCGCGGACAACGGTTCAGTCCGAAACACATCCAGCGTGGCGTGCGCAATGTGATCAGCGTCCAACGCACTAAGCAAAGCTGTATCATCGATTAAGTGTCCCCGACCGGGATTGATAATACAGGCGCCAGCTGGCAATTGGGCTAGGGAATTTGCATTCAGAATGTTTTCCGTTGCGGGCGTTTTTGGCAATAAAAGCACTAAGATTTCTGCACCCGTCAAAGCTTGCTTCAAACCGTCTTTTCCATGCAAGCAGGTTACACTATCCATCTTTTTCTGAGACCGGCTCCAACCAGTGACTGAAAATCCAAGGTAGGAGATTGCCCTAGCACAAGCCATACCGAGTTGGCCCAGACCTAGAATGGTGACGTGTCGGTCGCGTGACAGTGGTGGGATGTCGCTTCGCCACTCCCCATCCTGTCCTAAGATATGTTTGTCCATGCCAAGATGATGGCGCATGGTGTGTCCGGTCACCCATTCTGTCATACCTTGGGTCATACCGGGATCGACCATTCGTACGAGGGGTTTCGTGAGGGTTTTGTTATTGACAACGTTCTCGACGCCTGCCCAGAGGTTTAGCACGGCCTTACATTGTGTGAACGGCCTAAAGTCTTTCACATGACTGTCAGGTGCGTAAACAATGTAGTCAACGCGTTCTGGTGCGTGGTCGACGCGGAGATCCACCGCGAGCCCAACTTCCGAACAGGCCGCTCTTAGCGTTTTTGAGTATGTATCCCATCCATCGGAGTTTGCGGCGAACAAAACGTTAATCAATTGTAACCTCCCTCGTTTTTTACAACCATTTAAGGCCTTTTAAATTTGAAATAATTTTGTCAGTGATCAGCTCCAGTTGTGGCCGACAACAACCTCTGTTTCCACTTTAAACATGCAAATGGATGGCTGGCTTCATTAAGGAGCGTTAGCGGGGACGATGGATATGAGCGCTTTGGATCAGACCAAACGCAACCAAAAGAACTATCATTGCGGAACCTCCATAGCTCACCATCGGTAGTGGTACGCCAACCACAGGCGCCAATCCCATGACCATTGACATGTTTACGGAAAAAAATAGGAAAAAGGCGCTGGCGATACCAAGAGTCAAAAGCGACGAGAAACGATCTCTGTTTACCACCGCCGAGACGATACAAAAAACAATTATCAAAGCGTAAAGCCCTAAAAGAGAGGCCGCACCAATAAACCCAAATTCCTCTGCAAGGGTCGTGAAAATAAAGTCAGTATGCTTTTCTGGCAGAAAGTTCAGTCGAGATTGAGTGCCCTGCATGAAGCCGCGTCCGGTCCATCCGCCCGATCCCAGCGCAATTTTGGATTGAGTGATATGATACCCTGCCCCAAGTGGGTCTGATGCCGGATCCAAAAATGTGTCTATTCGGCGGTATTGATAATCCTTAAGAAATTGCCAACTTGTGCCGCGAGACTGAAATACCCCGACTACTGCGCCCACGGCCATGCCAATCACGACTGTAAAATACGCCCAGTGCACACCCGCCAAGAACATCACGATAGCACCCCCAGCCAGCAAAAGGATTGCAGTTCCAAGGTCAGGCTGGCGAAGAATCATGGCTGTTGGCAGCAGGATCAGGAGCACGGGCAGAAGCACCCAAAAAGGGCGTGACGTGTATTTACTTGGAAGCCAGTCGTAGTATGCCGCTAGGCACATAACCAAAGTAATTTTCATTAATTCAGAGGGTTGCAATCGCATGAACCCAAGATCAATCCAGCGCTGGGCTCCCATGCCGACGCTGCCCATAATCTCAACAAGTACCAATAGTAAGATTGTAGCGAGATATGCTGCGCCTGAGATCGATCGCCAGAACCAAATCGGAACTATTGCGATGATTAACATCAGTACAGTCCCCAGTGCATAGCGTTTAATCTGTGGTTCCGCCCACGGCGAAAATGATCCTCCAGCCACGGAATACAGCATAAGGAAGCCGATGCAGGTAACGGCCGTGAGCAACAGTAGCAACGGCCAGTTGAGATAAAGCACCTTACGAAGGCCAGTTGGGACGTGTTTGACGTTGTACTCAAGATAACTCATGCGCGGTCACGCCGCGTGATTTCACGTTCTGGGACAAGCCTATCGAGTTCTTCTTGCTGTGCTTGGATGCGTCTCCGATCTTTGGCTGGATAGACGGACAGGGGGGGCGTTCCGCCATGCAGTGCCTGTAATGTGATATCTCGCGCGATTGGTGCTGCGGCCTTGGATCCGCCTCCGCCGTGCTCCACCACCACCGCCACAGCGATGCGTGGATCGACAAATGGTGCAAAATTCACGAATAGCGCGTGGTCGCGTCGGTCCCATGGCAAATCTTCGTTCCGGGTCACTCCTTTGGCCCGTTCTGCTGCCGTAATATTACGCACTTGGCTGGTACCAGTTTTACCCGCTAGACGGTACTCATCTTTGATAATTCGGCTGCCGTAGGCGGTACCGCGGCGATGATTGGAAACTGCATACATGCCTCGACGCACTTGCTGCAGATGCTTTTCATCTATCACAAGTCTCTTGGACTCGCTTCGGGTCTGCTCAACACCATTAACTGATTTGACAAGTCTTGGATCTATTTGGCGCCCGGAGGCTAGCCGAGCCGTCATCACGGCAAGTTGCAATGGGGACGTGAGAACGAAACCCTGTCCGATGGATGAATTGACTGTATCTCCGATCACCCAGCTTTTGCCACGAACAGTTTCCTTCCAGTCCCTCGTTGGGTTCAACCCACGAGCTACCCCCGACATGGGCAAATCATGGCGTATGCCGAGACCAAGCTTTTCTGCCATTGCGGACATTTTTTCGATTCCAACCTCAAGTGCTAATTCGTAAAAGTATACATCGCAACTTTCCCGAAGCGCCTCGCTCAAACCGACGTGACCATGTCCGCCTCGCTTCCAGCAATGAAACCGCCGGTTTGAAACTTCTAGATGGCCGGGACACCATACTGTGTCCTCAGGTGATATCAGCCCGTCTTCAAGTGCCGCGAGTGCCGTAACAATTTTGTATGTTGAACCGGGCGGGTAGGTACCTTGTACAGATTTTGCAGCTAGGGGTCGGTGATCGTTTTCCGTTAGTTCTCGATAGGCTGCGACTGAAATGCCTTCGACAAACAAATTAGGGTCGAAGGTCGGGGCCGACGCAACCGCCAAAAGATCACCAGTCTGGCAATCAATTACGACAGCTGAGGCGCTTTCTTCGCCTAAACGGGCTTGAGTGTAGGATTGAAGTTGTTGGTCCACGGTCAACTGAACGTCGTCGCCCTGTTGACCTTCTCGACGATCCAGTTCTCGCATGACCCGGCCAACGGCGTTGACTTCTACTCGTTTTGTGCCTGCTCTGCCACGCAAATTATCCTCAAGCTTACTCTCCAGTCCAACTTTACCGATCTGGAAGCGTGGAATACGGAGAAGCTGATCTGGGTTGTCTATCTTGGATAAGTCGTAGTCAGAGATTGGGCCCACGTATCCAACTACATGGGCGAAATCTTGGCGAAGTGGATAATACCGAGACAGGCCAACCTCTGGTGTAACTCCCGGTAAAGCAGGCGCATTTACAGCAACACGACTCATCTCCTCCCAGCTTACTCGATCAGCAATCGTTACGGGAAGAAACGGTGGTGAACGGCGCATCTCTGACATTGCTCGCTCAAGATCGTCCGGATTCAGGTCTACTAGCAGTGCAAGTCGCTCAATAACCCTGTCAACTTCTCCCGCATCCTCCCTTACAATTGTGATCCGATATGAAGGATCATTCCGCGCTAAAATTATGCCGTTTCGATCGAATAGTTCGCCGCGAGCGGGAGGGATCAGGCGGATATTAATCCGATTTTCCTCCGCAAGTAGCCGGAATTGATCAGCCTGCTCGATTTGCAGGTATCGCATGCGAAATCCTAGTAGTCCGACAAACGAGATTTGTGCTGCGCCAACCAGCAGCGCACGCCTCGTAAGGCGGGTGTGGCTCTCACCAACCTCAGCGGATGATTTTTTCATACTGCAACCCCCATGCTGGTGTCTCTTGCAGTTGAATGGCGTAATCCCAGCAGTGTAGCTGAGAGGAATACTACAACCGGGTAGGCCATCACGTTCATGATAACCTGCATCAGCGACAAGCCTAGCGAGTCGCGTTCTACGAAGAATATGGCAAGGCCCAGCCGGTACGCAACGGCGATGCTTATCATTACCGCACCAGCTAACAGCCATTCGGTTATGAATGTGGCAGCTCGTAAAGACCTAGACCTGCGTTGTTGGAATTCAGTTGCTAGGACCATAACTGCGGCCAACATGCCGGGGGGACGCATCAGTAGCAGATCCGCTAGGAGGAAAATCAAGCCAACGAGAATTAATGGCGTAAATTTAGGTTGGCGCACCGCCCATGCCACCGTCATCACAATAAGTAGGTCTGGGCCCGCCCAGCGGCGCGGTGTAGTTTCCAATGGTAGTAACTGCAGGAATAAAATGATTAAACCTATCGTGAAAAACGTTGTTCTCATTAACCATTTGCGCGAAATTATGCCGCTAGCCATCGTCGCTTCCCTGCGCATCGGCTGACTTAGCAGGTAAAACAACGCCGCCAGGAGTTGAAACATTTTCTTGGCCATGGTGGCGGAGCACACGTAGGAATTCGAGCCGTTCATAATCTGCGGACAAGCGGACTCGCAGGCGTCCCCCTGGGTCTGTTGCCACTTGACCGATTAAAAGACCGCTGGGAAATACACCTCCGTCACCGGAAGAGACGACCCGATCCCCAGGGCGTACGAGTTCGGGGGTTTCCAGAAAGTCGACATGCGGAGCAACCGAGTTGTCACCCACTATCAGTGCCGATTGACCTGAAGGCTGAACCAGAGCTGGAATGCGGCTGGAGCTATCGGTCAGCAAGATAACCCGTGCAGTCGATCGCCCCACACCGGAAATACGGCCCACCAGTCCAATGCCATCCATTGTAGCCCAGCCATCAACTACCCCGTCGCGGGCACCGATGTTCAGAAGAACAGATTGCCGAAAAGGCGAACCGCTGTCAGCCAAAACGACGCCAGTGATGTAAGTCAGTCGTGGGTCAAGCCGAACATTGTTTAGATCCAAAAGCCTCGCATTTTCCTGCTCAAGTTGAAGTGCCGCCTCTTTCCATGCTTTCATTTGCTGAAGTTCACGTCGTAATTCTTTATTTTGATCAACGATGCGGTTGTAACTTTGATAGTCGCGTAAGAGGTTGACTGCACCGGTGACTGGTGCCATGGCCCAGTCGAAGCTGGGAACTACCCGATCCGTGACTTGCGCGCGAAACCTTTCAACACGAGGGCTATCGACGCGCCAAACTAAAAAAATTGCCAGAAGGGATAATATCAGGACGCTCACAAACAATCGTTTGAGAGGTCCAGAATAGTCTTCGCCCTGGTTTCGGTCTCTGGCCAAGTTGCCCCCTTAGGTTTTGGGCTCCCATATGTCAGGCAGGTGAGCACAAACTAGCATGTCTTAGCTTGACAGCCAAAATTTGCCTCAGCTGTCGTAGTCGATCGCGTGGCGGAGTTGTTTTTCATATTCGAGCGCCTTACCGGTGCCCATGGCTACGCAATTCAGGCTTTCATCAGCGATTGAAACAGCAAGGCCTGTCTGCTCTCTTAACGCAAGGTCAAGATCGCCCAAAAGCGCCCCCCCTCCAGTCAGCATCACACCGCGGTCAACAATGTCAGCTGCTAGGTCGGGTGGAGTGGCTTCCAGTGCTGTCATTACCGCTTCGCAGATTTGTTGTACCGGTTCTGCCAATGCCTCGGCTACTTGCGCTTGGCTGATTTCGGTTTCTTTCGGCACGCCGTTCAACAAATCGCGACCGCGAATTTGCATCGACTGCCCACGGCCATCATCCGGCATACGCGCTGTGCCAATTGACGTTTTAATTCTTTCTGCAGTGCTTTCGCCAACCAATAAATTTTGCTGCCGACGTAGGTAATTAATGATAGCTTCATCCATACGGTCGCCACCAACGCGGACAGACCGCGCATAAACGATGTCACCCAAGGAAAGAACTGCAACCTCGGTGGTCCCACCACCGATGTCGACAACCATGTTGCCTGTGGGGTCCGTAATCGGCATTCCAGCCCCGATAGCAGCGGCGATGGGTTCGGCTATTAGCCCCGCTCGGCGAGCCCCGGCTGAGAGGACCGATTGTCGAATGGCCCTTTTTTCGACTGGTGTGGCACCATGTGGCACGCAAACAATGATTTTAGGTTTTGAAAAAGTTGAACGTTTGTGCACTTTTCGAATAAAGTGCTTAATCATCTCTTCTGCCGTGTCAAAGTCTGCGATAACACCGTCGCGCATTGGGCGTATTGCTTCGATGCTACCCGGCGTTCGGCCTAACATCAGCTTTGCATCTTCTCCTACAGCCAATACTTTTTTGACACCGTCTTTGACGTGATAGGCCACTACTGAAGGTTCACTTAGAATAATACCCTTGCCTTTTACATAGACCAGCGTATTGGCGGTACCAAGATCTATGGCCATGTCAGATGTAAACAGACCACCTAGATTTCCCAGCATGTATTCGTTTCCTCAGAAATTCAAGAACGGGCTACGACTCTTGCGGCACGTCCTGCCGTCCTTATATGGACTACTGTGCGTTTGTGGAAGACATCAAAAGGCCGAATGCGCATGAATCCGCCATGTTACGTCCAGACCTTAACAACTCGATTGGAAAGCTTGCATTATAAGCAGGAAATTAGGCATTGATGTAGAAGGGGGAGAGTAGAAGTTGTTGAGCTATCAGCATATTTACCATGCAGGCAATTTGGCGGACGTTCAGAAACACGCGCTTCTGGCTTGGATGCTGCACTATATGGTGCAAAAGCCAAAGCCATTGACCTACATCGAAACCCACGCTGGGCGCGGTCTTTATCAGTTAAACGCTTTGGAGGCGATAAAGACTGGAGAGTCTGCGGCAGGTATTGGTATCGCAAGTCCATGGTTTGAGAGTGAGCACCCTTATTTTCGTGCGATTGAAACAGTGCGTGGACTACATGGTGAGGCCGCTTATCCGGGGTCTCCCGCGCTTGCAGCAGGAACCTTAAGAGCCGAAGACCGAATAGTGTTGTCCGAATTACATCCTAAGGAATGCGCGGCGTTGCGGGTTACTATGCGGGATGTCGGGGCAAAAATTTTTCAAAATGATGGTTTCAAAATAGCTTTGGATTTATGCCCGCCAACACCTCGTCGAGGACTTATTTTAATTGATCCAAGTTACGAAATAAAAATGGATTATGCGTTGATTCCAGATTTTGTCAAAAGGCTCAACCGTCGGTGGAATGTTGGCGTCATCGCCTTGTGGTACCCGATACTTAGAGACGAAACCCATATCCATATGTTGAAAGCTTTGGAGGCGCTGGGTTTGCCGAACATTTTTCGGCATGAAGTGAACTTCCCCCCGGTGAGGGACGGGCATCGTATGGTGGGATCCGGTATGTTCATTGTTAATGCACCTTTTGGCATAGCCGAAGAGGCCAGTCGTTTATCAGGCCATTTTGCAAAGCTGGCTGGTTAATCTTTGAATAAGCCCAAAGGAAGGTTTTTTGATGCCAAAATTATGCGCTGTTCATAAAGCTGTCATCCTTAGGTGTGTCTTCGACACCCGTATGTGGTTTTTGACCGGCCGGAGCGTCGCACGCTAGTGAAAGGAAAAAACGCAAACTGAATTGTTGCTAGGCGATCATCAATCTGAAAAATAACTACAGTTATCAGCGGCAAAATTTTTGGTATTTAGTGTGCTTTAAATTCAGTATGGGAACGCGTTCACACAGGTTTTCCAACCCCATCATGCCAACTGCCGCAGGTGTTGTGGCAGAAGTTAAAAAAGGTGAGCGTTGTGATGTGTTTGCCGCCATGACTTGTTGTGTTCAATTGAACTGCGGGCACACTACGGGATTCCTATCCCAAGCTGGGCTGTTTTCGAAAAAAACCGCCCAGCTTGGGCGGCTTTTTTATATCAAGTTCATGGGAGGGTCAGGCGAGATCTTTATACGAAATTTCTTTAGTATCGGCGCCTTCTCCGACCTTGCCTCGCCTAACTAGAAGGCGGTTAAGTGCGTGGATGTAAGCCTCTGCTGAAGCCACAACCGTATCCGTATTGGCTGATTGACCGGTGGCGATAACTCCGTGCTCAGATAGTCGTACCGAAACAGTGGCTTGGGCGTCCGTACCCTCCGTCACGGCGTTCACCTGATAAAGCTCAAGATGCGCTTTGTTCGGATAAAGCTCGCGGATCGCGCGGAAAGTCGCATCGACTGGACCATCTCCAGTTGCTGTTGCGCTAACATCTTTACCCTCGATTTCCATTTCAACAGAGGCTTCTGCTGGCCGTGCCGTACCACATACTACTTTCATGGAAACTAGTTGCAGGATGTCATTATCGGAAGCTTCACCGACGCGCACCAAGGCAATGATATCGTCGTCGAAGACCTCCTTTTTCCGGTCAGCTAGATCCTTAAATCGGATGAAAATATCTTTTAATTGGTTGTCGCCAACTTCAAAACCGAGGCTCTCGAGCTTGTCGCGCAAGGCAGCGCGTCCAGAGTGCTTACCTAGTGGAAGTGAGGTCCCTGAGAGACCCACATCCTCTGGCCGCATAATTTCAAAGTTTTCTGGATTTTTCAGCATGCCGTCTTGATGGATGCCAGACTCATGGGCGAAGGCATTCTTACCAACGATCGCTTTATTGAATTGTACTGGAAATCCTGACACGGTTGCCACCCGTCGCGAGACCGCCATGAGCTTGGTGGTGTCAATGCCTGTGTGCCACGGCATTATGTCATTGCGGGTTTTCATAGCCATCACGACTTCCTCGAGGGCGGTATTACCGGCTCTTTCACCTAAACCGTTTATGGTACACTCAATCTGGCGCGCACCTCCGGCGACCGCGGCAAGCGCGTTGGCGGTGGCCATACCAAGATCATTGTGGCAATGAGTTGCGAAAATTACGTCAGTCGCGCCAGGAATGGTTTCGATCAGCCGCTTTATTAAGTCGGCGCTCTCGACTGGGGCCGTGTAACCGACTGTATCCGGAATGTTGATCGTGGTTGCACCCGCGTTGATAGCAATTTCGATAACTCGGCAAAGATAATCCCATTCGGTCCGAGTAGCATCCATCGGTGACCATTGCACATTATCGCAAAGGTTGCGGGCGTGGGTCACGGTTTCATCAATCTTGTCGGCCATTTCGTCTTGGGTTAAATTGGGAATGGCGCGGTGGAGCGGTGACGTACCAATAAAGGTGTGGATGCGGTTTTTTTCAGCGTATTTGACCGCTTCCCAGCAACGATCTATGTCGGCGATGTTGGCGCGGGCCAAACCGCAAATGCGGCTGTTGACTGCCTTTTGCGCGATCTCGCGAACTGCACGAAAGTCGCCCTCAGAGGCGATGGGAAATCCTGCCTCAATAATGTCAACTCCCATTTCATCAAGCATGCTGGCAATCTCCAGCTTTTCGTCATGGGTCATGGTCGCGCCGGGGCTTTGTTCGCCATCGCGCAAAGTTGTGTCAAAAATAACAACGCGGTCGGAAGGTGTATAAGTCATTATGAATCTCTTTGTGTTTTCTCCGGAAGCTTAGGCGCGAAAGAGCATCCTCTGAGCGGTCGCGCCAAATAACGGCACGCTCAGAGGAGGGCTAGGAGAAGCGAGAGACCAACCGGAGATCTTACGCAAGTGCGCAGACATATTAGCGTGTTATGTGGCAGGTCTTTCATAGCAAAAATATATACATGAAGAACAATAAATGAAAAGGGTAAAGTGATCCGGTGGCGGCGGTAGGATGTACATGTTTCAGGATATTTAATAAGGAGTTAGCATGCGCGTTCTACTCATCGGAGAAAGTGGTGGGATTGGGTCAGCATTGGCGGTCGAATTACGTCGCCGAAATGCTGAGGTAGTTGGATTGTCTCGTCGGGACGGATTTGATCTGACAGACCCCGAAGCTGTTGAGATGCAACTTGCGAGCCTGTCGCCAACCTTCGACATGATTATGTTGGCTAGTGGCGCTCTTACCAGTACTCGCGAAAAACCCGAAAAATCTTTGAGGGACGTTAGCGCAAAGGAATTGACGGGGCAATTTGCAGTCAATGCAATCGGCCCGGCGCTCGTTTTGCGGCATGCGCCACGTCTTCTGCCACGGAAAGGGCGATCTATTTTTGCCGCACTGTCGGCACGGGTTGGTTCCATCGGAGATAACCAAGCCGGAGGATGGTATGCTTACCGTGCCTCGAAATCCGCTTTGAACCAGATAATACGCACGAGTGCTATTGAACTGTCGCGCAGCCACCGTGATTCAGTGTGTGTAGCTCTTCATCCGGGTACGGTTCGGACCAATTTTACCCAAAATTTTCCCACTCACGAAAAAGCAGATGCAGATATTGCTGCGCTACGCCTTTTGTCGGTGCTAGATCAATTGAAGTCGCAGGATACGGGAGGATTTTACGATTATTCCGGAACTCGTGTTGACTGGTAGGTGCGCGCTTCTTCAAGCGGATATTTTTTTTAAAAGCCACGGCATCAATTTTTCAGAGCGCCGTTTTCCCACGCCCCACTTGTTTCTTCGCCACTCGCGTAACGCATGGTGCCTTCGCCCTGACGTCTGCCGGATCTGAACGTGCCGTCGTAGATGTCACCATTGGCGTAGGTCGCGATACCAGTACCGTCTATTTCACCAGCATTCCACTCGCCCGCATACTTAAATCCGTCTGGCATCTTTATTTCACCAATGCCTTCGCGCTGGCCATTGGCAAACTGGCCGGTATAGATCGTGCCGTCAGCGTAAGTGGCCTGACCTGATCCGTGGCGCTGTCCGTTTTCCCATTCGCCATCGTAGCGATATCCATCTGAATAAGTCATGATGCCCTGGCCATGGTTGCGAGCGTTAACGAACTCGCCCTCATATATTAGACCGTTGGCGTAGGCAGCTTTACCTAGTCCCTCGATGATTCCGTTTCTCCAATCGCCCTCGTAAGTCGACCCGTCGGTGTAGGTAATCATGCCCTTACCATCAGCTAAATCGTCCTTGAACTGGCCAACGTAGATGGATCCGTCTGGATAGGTGACCTGACCGTTCCCCTCAATATGACCATTGACCCAACTGCCGACATACTGGTAACCGTCCGCACCCATGAAGTTTCCGTCGCCGTGGCGTTGGTCAGTTTCAAAATTACCCTCGTAGATATCACCGTTTGCGTAGGTGACGCGGCCATAGCCTTGACGTTGACCCCCGACAAGTAGGCCAACGTATACGTCGCCATTAGGTTGGGCCAGCTTGCCTTCACCTTCAATCTGGCCCGCACGCCAAGTTCCCGAATAGACGAGACCATCTGGCATAGTCAGTGTCCCATCACCAGCGCGCTCTCCTGCAGCGATCTGGCCATCATACACAGTCCCGTCGCCGTAGGTAATTTTGCCAAGCCCTTCTTTTACTCCGTTCAACCAGTCGCCCTCATAGCGATAGCCCCCCGGGGATAGCATTATACCTTTCCCATGGTGCATTGCATTAAGAAAGCCGCCTTCGTAGCGTACACCGTTGGCGTAAATTGCCACGCCGGTACCTGTGATCTTACCTTCGGCCCATTCACCCTCGTAGGTGCCGCCATCAGTGAAGGTAATTTTGCCAAAACCGTGCGGTTTACCTTTCGCAAATTCACCTTCGTAGACAGACCCGTTTGGAAATCGGGCCATGCCGTTTCCCCGAATCTCACCACCAACCCAAGCACCGGTATATTCGTAGCCATTGGGAAGCCTGTAGCTGCCTTGGCCCTCTTGCAAGCCACCTTTAAAGGTGCCTTCATACACGCCCCCGTCATCGTATTGTTTGGTTAGCACCTGACCGTCCTGTGCCAATACCGGCGCGGCAGCTGCCACAAAAATGGCGATGGTAAGTGCCTGAATTCTGATCATGTTTTTGTTCCCACGGATCGCATGCGTAGAGTATAGATTTTCAACAGATTCTAGGGCAAGGAATAGATATCGGCAACGGGTTTTGAGTCTTTGCGCTTTTCCCTGCCGCTGGGTCTGCTAAATCTTCCCAAAAGCGATGTGACAGGAGGCTGCTATGGCTGACACATTCCGACTAACTATGGCACAGGCAAACCCGACAATGGGCGATCTTGATGGTAATGCTGCCAAGGTGCGCGCCGTTTGGACGGAAGCTAAGGCAGCAAGTTCCGATCTTGTTGTCTTTCCTGAAATGTTTATCGTTGGTTATAACGCGCAGGACCTGATTATGAAGCCAGCCCTACAGATCGCGGCGCTTGAAGCGATCGAACAATTGGCGGTTGATTGCGCCGATGGGCCGACCATTGCAGTAGGCGGCCCGTGTGTGAAGGGGAGCGAACTCTACAACGCTTATTTCATCCTCCGTGGCGGACAGGTAGTGCATCGTCAACTCAAACATCATTTACCGAATTACACTGTTTTTGATGAACAGCGCCTTTTTTCAAGTGGTCCCTTGGGCGGACCATACAATGTTAATGACGTTCGAATTGGGTCGCCTATTTGTGAAGATGCTTGGTTTGAAGATGTGTCAGAAACGATGCAAGAGGCTGGCGCTGAAATCTTAGTCGTTCCTAATGGATCGCCCTATTACCGCGATAAGTTTGACAGGCGTATGGTCCACATGGTCGCCCGCGTGATAGAGACTGGCCTGCCTTTGGTCTACCTCAACATGGTAGGTGGGCAAGACGATCAGGTATTTGACGGTGGGAGTTTCGTACTTAACCCCGGCGGTGAATTGGCAATGCAATTGCCTGTGTTCGACGAGGCTATTGCGCACGTAGAATTCACTCGCACCGACTTCGGATGGCGCTGTTGTGAGGATCACAAGGCCGTGATGCCTGCAGGAGAAGAGCAAGATTATCGTGTTAGCGTAGAGGCCCTGCGGGATTACATGCGCAAGACTAGTTTCAAAAAGGTGCTTTTGGGTTTGTCGGGTGGTATTGATTCGGCATTAGTCGCGACCATCGCCGTGGATGCGATGGGCGCTGAGAATGTGCGCTGCGTAATGTTGCCGTCTGAATATACGTCTGCTGAATCCTTGAGCGATGCGAAAGATATCGCACGGCGATTGGGCGTCCGTTACGATACCGTGCCTATTGCCGCAGGACGTGCCGCAATCACAAGCACGCTCGCGCCGTTGTTTGAAGGTATGGAACCGGGGCTCGCTGAGGAAAATATCCAGTCACGTCTGCGGGGGTTATTGTTAATGGCCATCAGCAACAAATTTAATGAGATGCTGCTCACCACCGGGAATAAGTCGGAGGTGGCTGTTGGATATTCCACAATCTATGGAGATATGGCAGGTGGCTACAATCCGATCAAGGATATGTACAAAACTAGGGTTTTTGAGACTTCGCGCTGGCGTAACCATGTACATCGTGACTGGATGAAGGGGCCTGCGGGGGCGGTTATTCCTGTGTCAATCATCGATAAGCCTCCATCTGCGGAGCTTCGTCCGAATCAAAAGGATGAGGACAGCCTTCCACCGTATGAAGTGCTAGACGCAATTCTCAAGATGCTTGTTGATGAGGAGCGTTCGGTCGCGGAGTGTGTGGCTGGCGGATTTGAACGTGAAACGGTCAAACGAGTTGAAAATTTGTTATACATGAGCGAATACAAACGCTTTCAATCGGCGCCTGGAGTGCGGCTTAGCAAGAAAGCTTTCTGGATGGATAGGCGCTACCCTATCGTAAATCGATTTCGTGATCCTAGCTGAAAATTCTAGATAACAGTTCTCTTCTCGACGAGCTGACAGTCCTTTTGAACGTTTTTGAGATGTCAAAATATTGATCTTTGACTTGTCATCATTGCTCTGAAGTGTTCATCAAAATCTCATTCGCTGCACTAGGTCCGGTATATACCGGCTGTCGAAAGATGGTTGGGACCTAGGCCGAGAAAAATGGGAGATAGGCACCGTCCTCTGTTCTATTTTGGGTGATGCATCTTGCAAAGCATAACTGGCTTTAAAATCGTTAATTGCACATTTTAATCTGTGACAGATTCAGTTTTCTAATTTCGTTTTTTGAATATATGGAATACTTGTATCTAAGCTCAGCCTGATAAAATGTTCCCCACCAATTGACTTCCGTCGAGCATACAGCCTTGTCACTTTAATCAGTCTGTTCTGTTAGGTTAATTTGAGTTGATCTATGCAACTTGGATGAGGCCAAGACAGTGTAGCCACAAAATTATCGCAACACTAAGAACGCCTTTACCTCCTTCCGCACACCAAGATATGCAGCTTTGAGCTACAGGTCTGCTGTAGATAGAAGGGGCTGTGGACAATAGCGATTGGGTGTGGAAAGGAAAGTTTCAATAGGAGATTGAGATGACCACCACCCGATTTGCCCCATCGCCTACCGGCTACATCCATGTTGGGAACCTGCGTACTGCGCTAATGAACTGTTTAATCGCCCGCGCGGCAAAAGGATCGTTCATCTTGAGGATTGATGACACTGATCCGGATCGCAGCAAAAAAGAATATGTCGATGCGATAAAGGAGGATCTAACATGGCTGGGACTCACTTGGGACGAGATTGCACGACAGTCTGACCGTTTAGATCGCTATGAGGCTGCTGCGCAGCAGTTGCGTGATATGGGCCGTTTGTATGAGTGCTTTGAAACACCAACCGAACTGGACTTGAAGCGTAAGAAGCAATTGAACATGGGTAAACCGCCGGTGTACGATAGATCTGCTCTGGCATTGACGGATAAGGAAAAGACACGTTTGCGCGAAGAACGGGGTGACGGTCACTGGCGTTTTAAGTTGGATCATGAGCGAATTGAATGGGATGATGGTATTCTTGGACGTCGTTCAATTGATGCCGCAAGTGTTTCTGACCCAGTGCTAATCCGTGGCGATGGGCAGTTTTTGTATACGCTCGCCTCGGTCTGTGATGACATTGATTTTGAGATCACTGATGTGGTGCGCGGAGCGGACCATGTCACAAACACAGCCACTCAGATACAGATTATTGCCGGATTGGGCGGTAAGGTTCCCAATTTTGCGCACCATTCGCTGCTGACTGGTCCAAGTGGCGAAGCACTTTCAAAACGTCTCGGTACTTTGGCGCTGCGCGACTTACGTGAGGCCGGGATCGAACCGATGGCACTCCTATGCTTGATGGCTCGGTTGGGATCGGGCGACCCGGTTGAACTGCGTACTTCGATGGACGAGATTGTCGATGGTTTTGAAATAAGCAAGTTCGGAGCGGCACCAACAAAATTCGATGTCGAGGATCTATTTCCGCTCACAGCTCGTGTTCTTCATAGTTTGCCTCTGACGCAGGTCGCCGAACATGTTGCAGCAGCAGGTGTCCCCAGCGAGTTGGCAGAGCGTTTCTGGGAAGTGACCCGCGATAACATCACAACTCTCAAGGAACTGAAGGAGTGGTGGAAGCTACTCTCACATGGTGCGGAGCCAGTTATAGCCGAAGAAGATAAGTTCTTTGTCCTCAAGGCTATGGCACTGTTGCCAGAAGGCCCCTTCGATGATGAAACTTGGACCAACTGGACTTCGAAAGTCAGGGAGGTCACAGGCCGTAAGGGTCGCGAACTTTTCATGCCGCTCCGAAAGGCGTTAACAGGGCAGAGTCACGGTCCGGACATGTCCTCGCTCATGCCCTTGCTGCAGGTGATTAAGGCACGTGATTGAAGCGCTTACAGGCTATCTCCTTGCGAAACATGCTTTATAAGTTTGGATCGAGTTTGAGGATGGTCGGAGTTTTGTGCCTAAGCGCATGCTCCAAGCCAAGTGGCGGAATCTCCTTTTGACAAATTGACTGGCGTGTTGCCGATCCGTCTCAGATTGGCGTCGATCAAAGCTGTTTCACGCGGGCTCAACTTTTGGTGGCGTGGATAGATTGGTCGATGCCGGTCATCAAGAATTGGGGCCGTCCAGCCTGATGTCGTGTTAAAGAAGTTTTCGACGCCCCGCTCGCCGAATTCACGATTATATCCTTGGACGACTGTATCAATATAAGAAAGTAGAACGGGCTGTTCACCTGTTGGCTGAGAGTGTCTGTCATTTGGCAACGAGTACATGGCAACATCGATGGTCTCGAGCTTGGGATGCGAGATCACATGTTTAATATTTATTCTGTCATAGGCGCTTTCGCGGTAGTCTAGAGTTGACCAGTCACCGTTGGGCACGTGTGCGATCAGCCCGTCAACCTCACAGCATGGGTCTGGCTCTACCGTCAAATAAGCAATGGGGCGTAGATTGGTGTGTCGCCAAACCCGACGCCAGCCGTGCAATCGGGCAAGAGAGCAATCGGCATACTGATGCGTATTGCGGTTTACGAGGCTGCCATAGGCGAAAAAGTAACTTTCTTTCATTGTTTTAGCCTGACATCACCTTGATCCATGTCAATGCTGCTTTTCACGTGTCGGGCCATAAATGGCGGAATTCGGAGCCAGGAGGGGAACTGCGTTTGCGTATCACCAAGAGAACCAATATCGCGATCCGAGTGCTTATGTTTTGCACTGTGCATCGCGACAGGCTTGTTACTAAACACGAAATTGCCAAGCGTTGCAACGCGTCGGAAAACCATCTCGCTCAGGTTATCAATCAGTTGGCGCAGTTGGGTTTGCTCAACACCCAGCGTGGTCGCAACGGCGGTTTGGAACTGGCTCGGCCGCCTCATGATATCACAATCGGTGAAATATTCCGCATCATGGAAGCGCCGGTGCCATTGACTGAGTGCTTTGCCGACGTGGATAATTCTTGTCCATTGACGGTGGCCTGCCGATTAAAATTCGCGCTTCAGGAAGCCGCAGAAGCGTTCTATTTACGGCTAGACGCTGTGACTTTGGAGTCGTTGGTTTGTAACAATGACGACTTAATGCGGATACTTGCTCCAGAGCCTTGTTTTACCTGAATCTCCGTTGAATATGGAAAAACTGTCTGGATGTAACGGTTTTGCGGCTTGCTAGTCTGTAAGCAGCACACTAAGTTGTCACTAAAGATGAATCGGGAGAACTGGACTGTTCCAGTGCCGAAGGAGCAACCGCCCCGGAAACTCTCAGGCCGCAGGGACCGAGCATCTTTATAAAACTCTGGAGAGAGGCGCATTGCGCGTCCGCCGAAGGGATAACGATCTCAGGCAGAAGGACAGAGGGGGCATCGCACGCGCACTTTTTATGCGTGGTTATGGGATGCCGGATGTGACCTCCATGGAAGCGCCGGACAGTGTTAGGGTCGAGAGCCATGGGAGAGTTGAAGCGCACACCGCTTTTTAGTTTGCACAAAGAGCTAGGGGCCAAAATGGTACCCTTTGCTGGATTTGAAATGCCTGTTCATTATGAACTGGGCGTTATGAAAGAACATTTGCACACGCGTGCCGAGGCTGGCCTATTCGATGTCAGTCACATGGGGCAGGTCATTCTGCGCGGTAAAAATTATGCAGACGTTGCCTTGGCGTTTGAACGGATGGTCCCGATGGACGTATTGGGACTTGATGAAGGCCGCCAGCGGTATGGGCTGTTTACAAATGACGTGGGTGGGATCGAAGACGATCTAATGTTTGCAAATCGGGGCGATCATCTTCTCGTAGTAGTGAATGCGGCGTGCAAAGACGGTGATATCACTCGGATGAGGGCTGCGCTTGAGCCAAACATTTCTGTTACTCCAATACTGGATCGTGCTCTAGTCGCCCTTCAAGGTCCAGCGGCAGAGGCTGCGCTGGCTAAACTAAACGCGCAGGTTTCAAAGATGTCATTTATGGATGTAACTACCGTGGAATTGAGCGGAGCAGAGTGCTGGGTATCTCGCTCGGGTTACACTGGTGAGGATGGTTACGAAATTTCTGTCCCAGAAGAAAATGCGGAGGCGGTCTGTCGGGCACTTCTCTCGATGGATGAAGTTAAAGCTATTGGGTTGGGTGCACGCGACAGTCTGAGGCTTGAAGCCGGGCTTTGCCTGTATGGTAATGATATTGATGCTGGCACCTCGCCGATTGAGAGCGGGCTGACCTGGGCGGTTCAGAAAGTGCGGCGCCAGAGTGGTGCGCGCGAAGGAGGATTTCCGGGCGTATCACGGATCTTTGGTGACTTGGCAGAAGGCGTGGCGCGCAAGCGTGTAGGGCTTTTACCGAAGGGGCGAGCCCCGATGCGCGCTGGTACGCTGCTTTTCGCAAACGCCGAAGGTGGCGGTCCTATTGGTGAGGTTACTTCGGGTGGGTTTGGCCCATCCGTGAATGGCCCAGTAGCCATGGGATATGTCGGTAGCGCGGAGGCATTTATAGGAACAGAGATTTTTGGTGAGGTACGGGGCAAACGCCTACCCGTTATGGTGGCAAAAATGCCTTTAGTTCCTGCCAATTTCAAACGCTGAACAAATGGAGAGAAAACATGAAGTTTACCGAAGAACATGAATGGTTGCGTGAAGAAGACGGACTTATTGTAGTTGGTATCACCGATCACGCCAGCGAACAGTTGGGTGATGTGGTTTTTGTGGAACTGCCTGAGGTGGGTACAGAGGTGACCAAGGACGAAGAAGTCTGTGTGATCGAGTCAGTAAAAGCGGCCAGCGATATTCTGGCGCCAATCGACGGAGAGATTGTCGAAGTAAACGATGCGATCGTAGACGACCCAAGCAAAGTAAACGAAGACCCGCTGGGCAACGCCTGGTTTTTCAAGATCAACGCTGCCGATCTTAGTCAGATGAACGACTATATGGACGAGGTGAAATATAAGGATTTCATTGGCTGAGGGCGATGGGATTTCATCCCGTCTGCTCGAAATTGGGCCATTTAACCTGCAGACACACACGAAACGTTGATAGACACCCGCGAGCCATGTTGCTGCGCGCTCATTTGTGAGGAATAATCTATGCCCTTCACGCCGACAGATTATCTGCCGTATGATTTTGCCAACCGTCGCCACATAGGGCCATCTCCCGAGGAAATGGACGAAATGCTGGATGTCGTGGAGGCGGCTGACCTTGGCGCGCTGATTGACGACACAGTTCCGGAGAGTATTCGGCAAAAAGAGCCTCTTGATTTCGGCCGCCCAATGTCAGAACGGCAACTGCTTCACAGTATGCGTTTAACTGCAAAAAAGAACCAGGTATTCACTTCGCTGATCGGGCAGGGCTATTATGGTACTGTCACACCACCTGCGATTCAACGAAATATCCTTGAAAACCCAGCTTGGTACACGGCTTATACGCCATATCAGCCGGAAATTTCTCAGGGTAGGCTCGAGGCGCTTCTGAACTTTCAGACCATGATAAGTGATTTGACCGGTTTAGAAATTGCCAATGCGTCTTTACTGGATGAGTCGACGGCCTGTGCCGAGGCGATGACGATGGCAGAGCGGGTATCGAAATCCAAGCAAAAAGCATTTTTTGTTGATAGAGACTGCCATCCGCAAAATATCGCTGTAGTAAAAACCCGAGCTGCGCCGCTGGGTATTGAGGTGATCGTTGGCAATCCAGATAAAATGGATGCGAGCGCAGTATTTGGCGCCTTGTTCCAGTATCCGGGCACCTATGGTCACGTGCGTGATTTCACCGATCACATCGCAGCGCTTCATGAACACAAGGGCATCGCGATTATGTCAGCCGATCCTATGGCGCTGACACTGTTAAAAGAACCTGGTGCCATGGGTGCGGATATTGCGATAGGTTCAACGCAGCGTTTTGGCGTGCCTGTGGGCTACGGCGGGCCACACGCCGCCTACATGGCTTGTCGCGATGCTTACAAGCGCGCTATGCCAGGACGTATAATCGGAGTGTCAATCGACAGTCAGGGAAACCGAGCCTATCGCCTTTCGCTGCAAACTCGTGAACAGCATATCCGCCGTGAGAAGGCCAACTCGAATGTTTGTACTGCGCAGGCGTTGCTCGCGGTAATGGCTTCAATGTACGGCGTATTCCACGGACCTAAGGGATTGAAGGCAATTGCGCAGCGCATTCACCGTAAAACCGTTCGGCTGGCACGCGTATTAGAGGAAAATGGTTTTAAAGTTGATCCCGGGGTATTTTTTGACACCATTACGGTCGATGTCGGACCGCTGCAGGCTGCAGTGCTAAAATCGGCGCGCGATGAGCGTGTCAATCTGCGTAGTGTTGGTGAAAAGCGGGTGGGTATTTCAGTGGACGAAACCACCCGGCCTGAAACTATCGAACGCGTCTGGCGGTCTTTTGGTATTGAACATGCAGACGACGAATTTGATGCAGAATACCGCGTACCCAAGAACATGCATCGACGTACAGAGTATCTGACGCACCCAATATTCCATATGAACCGTGCCGAAACCGAGATGATGCGGTACATGCGCCGCCTCGCAGACCGTGATCTAGCGCTTGATCGGGCGATGATCCCACTTGGCTCTTGCACAATGAAACTCAATTCTGCGGCTGAAATGATGCCGCTCAGCTGGCCTGAATATGCTTATATTCATCCGTTCGCGCCGCTAGATCAGGCGCAAGGCTATGTTGAGTTGATCGATGATTTGGCCCAAAAACTTTGTCAGGTCACAGGGTATGATACGATTTCCATGCAGCCCAACTCTGGGGCGCAAGGCGAATATGCTGGCCTTTTGACCATTGCAGCTTACCATCGCGGTAACGGTGATGCCCACCGCAATATTTGTCTGATCCCGATGAATGCTCACGGTACTAACCCTGCAAGTGCAATGATGGTGGGGTGGAAAGTCGTGACCGTGAAATCGGCGGAAAACGGAGATATCGATCTAGACGATTTCCGAAGCAAAGCAGTGCAACATGCCGATAATCTTGCTGGTTGCATGATCACCTATCCTTCTACGCATGGAGTGTTTGAAGAAACTGTGACAAAAGTGACGGCGATCACGCATGAATATGGCGGCCAAGTATATATCGATGGGGCCAATATGAACGCGATGGTAGGCCTCAGCCGCCCGGGCGATCTGGGCGGGGATGTTAGCCATCTGAACCTGCACAAAACGTTTGCAATTCCTCATGGTGGGGGTGGCCCCGGTATGGGACCGATCGGTGTAAAGGCGCATCTATCGCCGTATTTGCCTGGCCATCCGGAGATGGGAGGCGATGAGGGACCAGTCTCCGCTGCTCCTTTTGGATCAGCATCAATCTTGACCATTAGCTGGGCCTATTGCCTCATGATGGGAGGTGCTGGGTTAACGCAGGCGACGCGGGTTGCGATCCTTAACGCAAATTATATCGCGAGGCGGTTGGAGGGCGCATATGATGTGCTTTATAAAGGTGCGACTGGTCGGGTTGCGCATGAGTGTATCATCGACACGCGTCCGTTTGCTGATAGTGCGGGTGTCACGGTTGACGACATCGCGAAGAGACTGATTGACTGCGGTTTCCATGCGCCGACTATGAGTTGGCCTGTAGCGGGTACGCTTATGATTGAACCCACTGAGTCTGAAACCAAGGCCGAATTGGACCGGTTTTGTGAGGCGATGCTGGCGATCCGCGAGGAAATCCGCGATATCGAAGAAGGTAAGATCGACGCGAACAACAATCCGCTGAAGAATGCGCCTCACACGATGGAAGATCTGGTCCGTGAATGGGATCGCCCCTATGGGCGCGAGCAAGGTTGTTTTCCACCTGGTGCTTTCAGGGTCGACAAATACTGGCCGCCAGTTAATCGAGTCGACAACGCCTGGGGTGATCGTAATCTGGTTTGCATTTGTCCCCCGATGGAAGCGTATGAGGAGGCTGCAGAGTAGGATTTAGCCTCTCTTACTTTGCCAATTCATCCCCGAGTATTGCTTGATATTAAGAAATTGAAGCATGCCCGTTTCAAAAGCTTCAACACTCCGGGAGTTCTGGAGTGTTAGGATGCGCTCGAGAGACTTGATGGTGAAAAGGGTAATGATTGCGTCAGTCGCGAGCTCTCAGTGCGTGTGCAGGCCTCACACTGAGCGATGGCATTGCAAATAACAACCCCGACAGTAGGTTCGTTGCAACTCCAGCCGTAACGACGATGAGCGCATTTGGCCAAATCACCGAGAAGTCACCATCCATAACAAAGGTCATCACGGCCCATGCCCCGGTCAAGCCTACCATCAGTGCTACTAGCCCGGCAGTAGCGCCCAAGAGGGCTGCCCGCAAGGCAAAGCTGGTCAGGATTTGGCTGCGCGCTGCGCCCACAGTTTTGAGAATTGCGGCTTCATAAGTACGGCTGTTCTGACCCGCAGCCGCCGCACCAACAATCACAAGAAAGCCAGTCAGCAGGATCGCTGTGGCGCCGTAAGTGGTGGCATTAGCCAACTGGCTGACCAGTAAAGAAACTCGTTGAATCGCTTCACGAACATGAATTGCTGTTACATTCGGCAATGCCCCGGAAATCTCGCTCAACAAGCCGGCCTCGGCCTCCTCTTGCGCATAGACAGTGGCAATAAAGCTGTGCGGGGCCTCTTCAAGTGCTGTTGGGTTCATGACCATGATGAAGCCCATGCCTGCTGTAGAAAAATCAACTTCGCGGAAACTGGTGACTTTGGCTGTGATGTCGCGACCCAGCACATTGATCGTGATTTTATCACCAAGCAAAATACCCATTTCAAGAGCTTCTTCAGCTGCAAAACTTATCTGTGGTGGGCCGGAATAGTCCCTAGGCCACCATCTGCCTTCTGTGACTTTTGTATTCTCGGGAATCTCGGCGGCATAGGTGATGCCGCGATCTCCGCGCAAAACCCAATGATCGCCTGCAGCCTCGCGAGCGGGCATCCCCCTAAGTCTTGTAATCACCCCGCGCAGCATAGGTGCGCTCTCTAATTTGGAGACAGCGCCGTTAGCATCAAGGCGTGCTTGAAACTCGGAAAACTGGCTTTTCTGGATATCAACAAAAAAGAAAGATGGAGCTACCTCGGGCAAATCTTGGACGATGGCCTTACGCAAATTTCCATCAACCTGTCCAATGGTCGCTAGCACTGAAAGGCCAAGACCAAGGGACAGGACCACCGGTGTTGTCGTTTCGTGTGAGTGGCCGATGGCATTGAGAGCCCATCGCAAAGTTGGGGTTGGGCGCAAATTTCGTGGTAATGCGCGAACCAGAGCACGTAGGCCAAGCGCTATTAGTGACAGAAGCAGCATTGCGAACACCACACCGCTGGCGAACCACACGGTCAGCTTAGCAGACCCAGATAGCCACGCGGCCAATAGCACAAGAGTTGCCAATAAAACTGCAATGATGATTAGATAGCGTGTCGCAGGGAGGCCAGATCGGACATCCAGCGCGTTGCGAAACAGTGCGGTGGGACTCACGTCTTCGATTTTGGCAAGTGGCCAAAGGGTAAAGAGCATAGCCGTGAGCGTACCATAAGCGGCAGCTTCAGCTAACGGCATTGGGTAGAGTTCGAAGATTGCTGGGAATGGCAGAACCTTGAGGATCAAGGGGGCGAGCAGGATCGGGACCAGTGCGCCTATCAACAAGCCCATGGCGATCCCGAAAGTTGCGACTATGCCGATCTGCAGAAAATAGGTCAAAAAAATGGTGTTTCGTGAAGCACCGAGGCTGCGCAGGATGGCAATCACTTCGGTTTTACTGGCCAAATAGGCTCGAATTGCTGTGGAAACACCAACGCCGCCCACGGCCAAGCCGGCAAGCCCAACAAGGGTCAGGAAGGCGCCGAATCTATCAATAAAACGGCTCAGACCGGGAGCGCCATTTCTACTGTCGCGCCATCGCATTCCGCTATTTTCGAAATTGGTGCGTGCATCGCTCTCTAGCGCTGCGAGATCGGAGTCGGGTGGAAAGTCGAGTCGGTAGTACGAAGAAAACAGTGTGCCCGGTGCCAGCAAGCCTGAGTTTTCCAGCCCCGCCAAAGTGACTATTGTTCGCGGAGCAAGGGCAAAGCTTTCAGAGCTGTCAGGCTCCCGGATAAGGCGGGCCATCAGAACAAATTCCTGTTGCCCAAGTTTGAACGTATCCCCAAGGGCTAGCCCCAGTCGGTCGATCAAGAGGCCCTGCATTACCGCGCCCGGCCACCCGTTTTTGCCGGTTAATGCTTTTGCAAGCGGCATCTTTGGCTCAAGCTCTACAGAACCAACAAGCGGGTAGGCGTTATCGACAGCCTTAACCTGTGTTAGGGTTCGTTCAGCGCCCTCACCGCTAAGCACAACCGCCATTGATCGAAAATCAACGATTTCTGATACCGCCCGCGATTTGCCGGTGATCCAATTGCGTTCGTCATGACTGGCCATGCGATAGGTGAAACTGATCTCTGCGTCTCCCCCCAAGAGAGTGGCCCCTTCCGCGGCCAAGCCGGCTTCGATAGCCGCACGCAATGAGCCGATAGCTGCAATTGTTGCGATGCCGAGGGTAAGGCAGGCGACAAATATTGAGAAGCCGCGTAGGCCACCACGGGTTTCACGGCGGGCGAGACGCGTTGCCTGTGACAGGCTCATTTGACTGCACCAGACTCGTTGAACATAAGACCGTCGCGCAGTTTCACCACACGCGAACACCGCTTCGCCAACGTGTGAGAATGAGTGACAAGCACAAGCGCTGTGCCGCGTTTGGCATGCAAATCAAACAAAAGGTCCATTATTACCTCACCAGTAGCTTGATCCAGATTACCGGTTGGTTCGTCTGCCAAAAGTATTTGAGGAGAGGGCGCGGACGCACGCGCTAGAGCTACGCGCTGCTGCTCACCACCGGAAAGTTGTGCAGGATAGTGATCAGCGCGATGATCCAACCCGACGGCAACAAGCTCTGCGCGTGCGCGGGCAAACGCATCGCGACGTCCTGCCAGTTCCAGTGGCGTTGCAACGTTTTCGAGGGCCGTCATCGTTGGGATCAGGTGAAAATTTTGAAACACCACGCCGACATTTTTTCGGCGGAGATGGGCGAGTGCGTCCTCTGACATTGAGCCAAGATCTTGACCGAATGCAATAATCTGTCCAAGAGTTGCGCGCTCCAGTCCACCCATGAGCATTAAAAGTGAGGATTTCCCTGACCCGGAGGGACCGACCAGAGCCAAAGTCTCGCTTTTGTGAACGTTTAGTGAAATGCCACGCAGAATCTCTACGCGACCAGCATTGCTATCCAGTGCTAAAGTCGCATCTTTAAGAGACAATATAGTTTCCATTTAGGGAGAGAGCCTTTTGTCGATTGCTTCCGGATCATATGGGCATGTAAAATTTATGAGCAAGGCGTTAATTCTTGGCCTTCTTCCAGCCATGCCCGTAACCGCTGAGACCGTTGTTGTGGCTGCACTTGGCGACAGCCTTACCCAAGGGTACGGGCTGGTTGAAAATGAAGGTTTCGTTCCTCAACTGAGCAACTGGCTGACCAACAAGGGTGCGGACGTCCAAGTTGTCAACGCAGGAGTGTCGGGAGATACAACACAAGGTGGTCTTGCGCGAACGGCTTGGACATTAACCTCTGATGTTGACGCCTTAATTATCACATTGGGTGGTAACGACTTGCTCCGTGGCATCGACCCAGCAGTTAGTCGCTCTAATCTTGCCGGCATTATTGAAATAGCGCAGGCAAAGGACGTAGAAGTGTTGTTGATAGGCATGACTGCACCTTTGAATTTTGGGGCCGATTATAAGAAGTCATTTGACGGAATGTACGAGACATTGTCTTTGGAGTACGATATTAATTTGGGTCCAGATTTTTTTGCAGGGCTGCGCGATATAGCACTAAGTGATAGGGGCAGCGTAATGCAAAGTGATCAATTGCACCCTAACGCGGTTGGTGTTGGGTTAATCGTTGAGGTGCTTGGTCCGTATGTCTTGACGTTGGTTGAGCAGGTTAAGTGACTCACACGTCGGATAAACTGGTTTCAGCATTGTCTTATTTGATAAGTTCCGCAGCAGAGGACCTGTTTAATTAATGCTTATATTTTTTGAGTGGATTATCGCAATGGACTTTGGCAGTTACTGGGCGTCGTCATTTATAAGACTTTTCCAGCGAGGTGGTTGCACCTGCCTGTGTTCACCGCGTTAGATCGGTCTGGGTTCTTGCCGCTCCAGACTAATCTGAATAGTTTCAGGTCGCTGGCAGATCGACAGCGCTTCCACGTCCATCACGCAACTCGTAACTGACTTTCTGGTTATCGGTCAGGTCGGTTAAACCAGAGCGGCGCCTGCTAATATGTGCACAAAAACATAATTGCTATTGTCGTTAGGTGCAATAAATCTGAACCCTTTGGTAGTGTTGAATCACTTAACCGTGCCTGAAGGCATACCCATAACTCCCGACATTTTGCTACCCAGAAGCTGCGATAACTCGGCTTTTCAACAAAAACTTGCGCGGTCAACTATGCTGTCCGAAAATTTCTAATGGAGTCTTCGGTTGCGTCGCGTGATTTTTTTGTTAAATTTTACCAGTTGATAAAATTTTTAAATTGTGACAGCCTGTGCGTGTAGCCAACAAGGTGTATCGGGAGGTTTCATGTCCAAAACACCGTTTAGCCAAGGTATAGAAGCGGGGCGGCTAGACGCCACGACGCTGGCCAAAAATTTTTCAGACCTGCATCCGCCTTTAGATGAACACGAGGCGTTAGTCGCGTCAGACCGCTGTTATTTCTGTCATGATGCGCCGTGTATGGATGCCTGTCCCACCGATATTGATGTGCCCCTATTTATTCGCCAAATTGCAACTGGTACGCCCGCGGCGGCGGCACGAACCATACTTAGTCAGAATATTCTGGGTGGAATGTGTGCTCGCGTTTGCCCGACAGAAACGTTGTGTGAGGAAGCGTGCGTACGCGAAGTGGCAGAGGGAAAACCTGTCGAGATTGGACGCCTTCAACGTTACGCTACTGATCTTGTGATGCAGACGGATGCGCACCCTTTCGAACGCGACTCGTCAACTGGCAAGCACGTTGCGGTTATTGGAGCGGGACCGGCTGGATTATCTGCGGCACACCGCTTAGCGATGTACGGTCATAACGTGACAATTTTTGACGGTCGCACGAAGGCGGGTGGCCTGAACGAATTTGGAATAGCGGCCTACAAGTCGGTTGAGGGCTTCGCCGCGCGCGAGGTGGAGTGGCTGCTCGCTATTGGTGGGATCAACGTTCAGACCGGCAAACGGCTGGGTGATAGTTTGTCGCTGCGTCAGTTGCAGGCCGATTATGATGGCGTTTTCTTGGGTATCGGGCTCGGTGCTGTGAATGCACTGAGCATAAGTGGTGAAGATAAGGACGGGATAGAGGCCGCTGTAGATTTTATTGCAAATTTGCGGCAGGCGGTAGATTTGGCCACAGCACCGATTGGGCGTGATGTAGTTGTGATTGGTGGTGGTATGACAGCAGTGGATGCTGCGGTTCAGGCCAAGCTACTGGGCGCGCTAAATGTTTCGCTGGTATATCGTCGTGGTCGTGACCGAATGAATGCTAGTGAGTATGAACAAGATCTGGCAGCTTCAAAAGGGGTGCGGATCATCACTAATGCGTCGCCTGTAACGGTTATAGGTAATGGGGTCGTGAGCGAGATCGAGTTCGCCTACACTGATGATGATTTGAAACCAACCGGACAGACCCTGCGTATCCCGGCCGATCAGGTGTTCAAAGCGATTGGCCAGTCTCTTACCGGCAGTAACCTACCTGAGCTTGATGGGCGTAAGATCAAGGTTGACGGTACAGGACGTACCAGCATCGACGGCGTTTGGGCTGGTGGTGACTGTGCCAGTGGTGGGGATGATTTGACTGTAACGGCAGTCGCCGAGGGGCGCGACGCGGCCGAAGATATTCACGCCGTGTTGATGGCGTAAGTGAGGAGCGGACTATGGCTGATCTGACAAGCGATTTCATTGGGATCAAATCCCCAAATCCATTCTGGCTCGCTTCAGCGCCGCCAACAGACAAAGAATACAATGTGCGTCGCGCATTCGAAGCAGGCTGGGGCGGCGTTGTCTGGAAAACATTAGGTGAAGCTGGACCACCGATTGTCAACGTAAATGGCCCTCGATACGGCGCAATACATGGGGCAGACCGGCGCCTGTTGGGGCTCAACAACATTGAACTGATTACGGATCGCCCCCTTGAAGTGAATCTTGAAGAAATGACCCGCATTAAGAGGGATTACCCGGATCACGCTCTTGTCGCTTCTGTGATGGTACCGTGTCAGGAGCAGGCATGGATGGATATCTTGCCGATGATTGCGGAGACTGGTTGTGACGGGTTTGAACTGAACTTTGGCTGCCCGCATGGCATGGCTGAGCGTGGCATGGGATCTGCAGTCGGCCAGGTACCAGAATATATCGAAATGGTTACGCGCTGGGCGAAAGCGGCCACAGGCTTACCTGTGATTGTCAAGCTAACACCAAATATCACTAATGTTCTTTTTCCTGCCAAAGCTGCACATGAGGGTGGGGCTGATGCTGTTAGTTTGATAAATACCATTAACTCAATAACTGCGGTAAATCTGGATCAGATGAGCCCAGAACCAATGATCGATGGAAAAGGCACGCATGGCGGTTATTGTGGTCCCGCTGTAAAGCCAATCGCGATGAATATGGTGGCGGAAATCGCGCGCAACCCTGACACAGCCGGTTTGCCGATCAGCGGTATTGGTGGGGTTACCACCTGGCGTGATGCAGCCGAGTTCATGGCGTTAGGTGCGGGCAATGTTCAGGTGTGCACCGCGGTGATGACTTATGGGTTCAAGATTGTTCAGGAAATGATTTCAGGTTTGAGCCAGTGGATGGATGAGAAGGGTTATGAAAGCACTGGTGATTTTATCGGTTTGGCCACGCCGAATGTGACTGATTGGCAATATCTGAATCTGAACCACGTAACAAAGGCAGTGATTAGCGAGAAGGATTGTATCAAATGTGGGCGTTGTTATGCCGCCTGTGAAGATACCAGCCACCAGGCCATTGCCATGTCTGAAGATCGGGTATTCACTGTAAAAGACGAAGAATGCGTAGCTTGTAACCTGTGTGTCAATGTGTGCCCAGTAGACGGCTGTATAACTATGAAGACGCTGGATGATGGTGAGATGGATGAACGCACGGGTAAGCCAGTGAATGCCGATTATGGCAACTGGACGACACATCCCAACAATCCAATGGCGCGAGCCGCGGAATAGAAGCCCCAAAAGGTGGCGAGAATTCTTTCACAGAGCCATTACCAAATTTGGACCGCCTCCCGGTCCTGAACCCCGTCACGACGTTGTCAAACGTGGCGGGGTTATTTAACTTGGAGCGACTGGTGTTTGCATTAATGATGTTCACTGCGGTGGTGGCCGCAGTACCGTTGCGAGCAGAAGGGTTAGCAGCGCTAAAAGCGCAAGCACTCCAAAAGCAGTTCTCAGGCCGAATGCCGCGGCCATGAATCCGATTACGGGCGGACCAATCAACATCCCTCCGTAGCTGAGAGTCGCGACTTGAGCAATCGCCTGTGCTTGTGGCAGGCTTGTATCATTGGCTGCGCGGGAGAATGCCATAGGAACGACCAAACCATAGCCGAGACCCAAAAAGGCTAAGCCGATTAGGGTTGCCGATGGTGTCGCGAAACTCACGGTCAGGACTACGCCCGTGAGCGCAAAACCACCGCTGATACGAGTGGCGGCGACTGGGCCTATAACGCGAATGAGAAATGCGCCAGACAATCGCACAAGGATCATTGTTGCAGAAAAGGCTGCGTATCCCGAAGCAGCAAGGCCCTCGCCTGCGCCGGTCACGTCACTTAAAAAAACTGCACTCCAGTCTGCCATGGCACCCTCCCCCAACGTCGAGCAGAAGCATAGCAGGCCTACCAGTAAAAGCGGCCCTTTAGGCAGGGGAAACATGGCGGCGCTTTGGCTTTGGCCAGTGCGCGACTGCCAAGGTATGTGGGCGCACCACATGGAAAATATTGTTACTGCAGTTCCTGCGACTACATATTGCAACAACGGGCTAGTTGACAACGCGACAGCGGTCACCCCACTCATTGCACCTAGCCCAGCACCGACGCTCCAGATGGCATGAAAGACGGGCATCAGAGTTTTGCCTGAAGCACGATCTGACTCAGCTGCCCAAGCGTTCATGGCAACGTCCATCGCGCCGTGGCTTGCGCCAAACAGAAACAGCATTAAAGCGAGGGTTGCAAGATTAGGACAGAGAGCCAGACCTATCAGGCAGGCGGCGTTGGCAAGTGCCAGCCACCGCGCCACCGGTGCAGCGCCATGTCGGTCAGAAATGCGTCCAGCGACAGGAAAAGACAGAATTGCGCCTCCTGCCAGAAATAGGAGGACCAGCCCAAGGCCCGCATGGCTGAGACCAAGCGAGTCTTTGAACGCTGGAATACGAGAAGCCCACATGCCGAGCAGCGCACCGTTCAACGAGAACATGGCTGCTACGGCAGTAGCGCCAGCCAAGTGTTTTTGCCCAACCATGTCAGACGGTCCTTTTCAATCATGCTAGGGCGTTAACATCTTACGGAACATGGTATCGAGATATTGGTCTGCGCCGTCAAGAACTGTCGCATCCGTGTCTATGAGAACTCTAACCTGTGCCTCAAAATCTGCGTAGTGCTGGGTTGTCGCCCAGATTGAAAAAATCAGGTGGTGTGGATCTACCGGTACTAGTCTTCCTGCGTCGATCCAGTGCTGAATAAGCTTCGTTTTCTCGTCAAAAAGTGGTTTTAAACCGGTGATCAAATGCGGTTTCATGCGAGGTGCGCCTTGTAGGATCTCATTTGCAAACAGACGGCTTTGGCGCGGAAACTCACGTGTCATTTCAACCTTACGATGTACATAGGCGAGAATTTCAGTTAACGGATCCCCCCCAGGATCCATGTGATCCAGCGGATCAAGCCAAGTTTCCATGAGCTGATTCAGTAGCGTGACGTGGATGTCTTCCTTTCCATCAAAATAATAAAGGATATTGGGCTTTGATAGGCCTGACTCCCGTGCGATCTGATCGAGTGTGGCGCCTCGATAACCGTGGCTAGAGAAGACCTCTAGGGCGGCATCCAAAATGCGTTTGCGATTGCGCTGCTGGATGCGGCTGGTCTTTTTGATTGGCACCTGGGCCATCGCTGCAAGCTCCTTCCGCCGTATTGATCCAAGCTAGTTCAGGTCCGGGTTCCCGTCCAGTTGATTGTCTAGTGATATGGAGGGCGTTGGAGTGCCTTGGTCACGGTGTGGTTGCGCCGATACCGCGCAGAATAATCCGTTTGACGCTTGCTTTCGCGGCGTTCCATTGAGTGTTGGTCAAAGGCGTGCCACCGTTCAATGTTTCGATCTGGTGCCCAAAGTCCGCGTAATGCTGGGTCGTCGCCCATAGCATGTAAAGTAAGTGATCGGGGTCGATCGAATCCATTCGTCCTTCTTCGATCCAGCGGTGGATTACACTTGTACGTCCTTTCGTCCATTCGGTCAGGGTCGTCTCTAGATAGTCCTGAATTACGGGAGCGCCATGCATAACTTCGGTCGCCCAAACCTTGGATCCGGCCGGGTGACGTCTAGAAATTTCCATCTTTGCGTCGATGTATGCGCCGATCCCTTCTGCAGGACCATCTGCCATATCGAATATGTCAGCAGCTTGTAGCCAGATCTGAAAAATATTTTGCACAACCTGCCGATATAATGATTCCTTGGTTGGGAAGTAGTAGTGGAGATTGGCCTTAGGCAGCCCTGCGACGTCCGCTATCAACTGCATTGTCGCACCGCCAAATCCTGCCTCGGCGAAAACTTTTTCTGCTGCCGTCAAAATAAGCGTCTCGCTTTCTTTGCGGCGTTTCTTTTTGCTACTGCTGCGTTGAGGCAGAACCATAAAACCAACCTTGAGAAATATCTTGACCGGATGGTCAGGGTGTGGTGCTTTATATTTGACCATACGGTCAGGAACGTCTTGATTGCAAGAGGGTCGAACTTGACCGGTATCGATACAGTGAGGGAGATGTTGGTATGGCGGCACCTGGTGAAAACCTGAAGGTGAATGCAGACCGGTTGTGGGGCAGCCTGATGGAAATGGCTAAGATTGGCCCTGGAGTGGCTGGGGGTAACAACCGTCAGACACTTACTGATGCAGACGGTGAGGGCCGTGCACTGTTCAAGGCCTGGTGCGAGGCGGTCGATTGCGACATGGGGCTGGATCAAATGGGCAATATGTTTGCCACATATTCTGGTACGGATCCTAACGCTTTGCCGGTTTACGTTGGATCGCATTTGGATACACAGCCCACGGGTGGGAAATATGATGGTGTGCTTGGAGTTTTAGGTGGATTGGAAATCCTGCGCACGATGCGGGATTTAGGCATCAAAACCAAACACCCGATTGTTGTGACAAATTGGACTAATGAAGAGGGCACGCGATATGCGCCTGCAATGCTAGCTTCAGGCGTGTTCGCAGGGGTGCATACACAGGGCTGGGCATATGATCGGGAAGATGCCGAGGGGCTCAAATTTGGGGAAGAATTGCAACGGATCGGTTGGCGTGGTGACGAGAAGGTTGGCGCACGTAAGATGCACGCTTTCTTTGAACTGCATATCGAACAGGGCCCCATTTTGGAGGTCGAAGAAAAAGATATTGGCGTGGTGACACACGGCCAAGGCCTGAGTTGGACGCAAGTAATTATTGAAGGCAAGGACTCACATACTGGCTCGACCCCAATGGCGATGCGCAAAAATGCAGGTTTGGGTATGGCGAGGGTGCTGGAACGGGTCGATAAGATTGCGTGGAGCCATGCACCACATGCGGTAGGTGCGGCTGGTCACATCGATGTTTATCCAAATTCCCGCAATGTCATCCCTGGCAAAGTGGTGTTTACGGTTGATTTTCGGTCCCCAGATTTAGACGTAATTAAGGATATGGAAGAACGCTTGAGGGTCGAGGGCAAAGAAGTTGCCGACGAGATGGAACTAACGATTAGCTTTGAAAAGGTTGGAGGCTTTGATCCGGTCAAGTTTGATGAGACCTGCGTAGCTGCCGTGCGGGGTGCTGCGGAGCGGCTCGGTTATTCGCACCGGGATCTTATCTCTGGCGCCGGCCATGATGCTTGCTGGATTAATCAAGTGGCGCCGACGGCGATGGTAATGTGCCCCTGTGTGGACGGTCTTTCACACAATGAAGCAGAAGAGATATCGCGAGAATGGGCGGCGGCTGGTGCTGATGTACTGATGCATGCTGTTTTAGAAACGGCGCAGATTGTTGAATGAACTGGCTAGGGATGGGGTGCTGCACCCCGGGCTGTCGAAGGCGAAGCTTTTGTTAGAGTACTTGTGACGAAATAAATTGGGTTGGGGCGTTGTGATTGCTGATATTGGCCAGGCGGAACGAGTTAAGGCGCTCATATCAGCCGAGCTTTACGATTATGACCCTGATAATGCTAGGCGCGTAGTGGGGTGGGAAACGCAGATGTCGGCGCAGTGGCATCGTGTGACACTAGCTGATTTTCGTGCGGAGATGATCGATCCGGAGGCGGTGGAGGTGGCGTTCTCCGGAGGCGTAAAGCTAACTTGTTGGGCGGTGACGCGCAGCAATGGGGATTACCGGGTAGTATGGGTGCCAGCTGCTGAGGCGTTTTCGCTGGTGACGGAAACAAAATTTGGCCCCGTCGATATTGGGGTACATGGCGATGCGATTGGGTGTTTTGGCTCGATTTAGGAACAAGAAGGAGTAGGGCGATGTCCACAGTTATAAGAAATGGAACAGTTGTCACGGCAGATTTGAGCTATAAGGCGGATGTGTTGATTGAAGGAGGCGTGATTGCTGAGATTGGTCATGGGTTGGATGGTGAAAAGGAACTGGATGCAAGCGGTTGCTATGTGATGCCGGGCGGAATCGATCCACATGTGCATCTGGAGATGCCATTCATGGGCACTTACTCCAGCGACGATTTTGAAAGTGGCACCCGGGCTGGCCTCGCGGGAGGTACCACCATGGTAGTGGATTTTTGTCTGCCCAACCAAGGCGAAAGCTTGCTTGATGCGATAAAGCGCTGGGACAATAAATCGACCCGGGCAAACTGTGATTACTCGTTTCACATGGCGGTGACTTGGTGGGGTGAGCAGGTATTCAACGACATGCAATCCGTGATACAAGATCGTGGCATCAATACATTTAAGCATTTCCTCGCCTACAAAGGTGCCTTGATGGTAAATGATGACGAAATGTTCGCATCTTTCAATCGTCTTGCTGAACTAGGTGGCATCGCGATGGTGCACGCGGAAAATGGTGATGTTGTGGCTGAGATGACCGCAAAGCTGATGTCGGAGGGGAATACTGGTCCTGAGGCGCATGCGTACTCGCGCCCCACTCAGGTTGAGGGAGAGGCCACCAACCGGGCTATCATGATAGCTGATATGGCCGGTGTACCGCTCTATGTCGTGCATACCTCTTGCGAAGAGGCGCATGAGGCGATCAGGCGGGCTAAACAGCAGGGAAAGAGGGTTTGGGGTGAGCCGCTGATACAGCATCTTACTCTGGACGAAAGTGAGTACTTTAACAAAGACTGGGATCATGCCGCGCGTCGCGTTATGTCGCCACCCTTCCGTAACAAGAAGCATCAGGATTCGCTTTGGGCAGGATTACAATCTGGATCACTGAGTGTTGTGGCCACGGATCATTGCGCCTTTACCACCGAGCAGAAACGCTACGGTGTGGGCGATTTCTCAAAAATTCCGAACGGCACGGGTGGGCTGGAAGATCGCATGCCAATGCTCTGGACATACGGGGTAGAAACCGGACGGTTGACGCCAAATGAATTCGTAGCTGTTACGTCAACAAACATCGCCAAGATTTTGAATTGCTACCCCAGGAAAGGGGCTGTTTTGGTTGGTGCAGATGCTGATCTGGTTGTTTGGGATCCGATGAAATCTAAGACAATTTTGGCGAGTACTCAGCAATCGGCGATAGATTACAATGTTTTTGAAGGACACAAGGTAAAGGGATTGCCGCGCTATACGCTGACACGCGGTCAAGTAGCTTTGAATGACGGTAAAGTCCAAACGCAAGAGGGCCATGGCAAATTTGTCGCTCGAGAGGCGAACACGACGGTGAATAAAGCCTTGTCGACTTGGAAAGGTTTGACCGCGCCTGCACCTGTCATGCGAACTGGTATTCCGGAAACGGGGGTTTAATTGAAGTAATGCGCACAGGCCAAAATCAGCTTTTTAAAATTTGGCGAAAGTTCTACGCTCGCGTGTATCAATGGACCAGCTTGCGGAATGAACACTATTGCCTTCACGCCAGCGGTAGTAGTTAGCAAGTCTGTGTGTAAAGCTTGGTGGAATAACAGTTGGGCTGCCTGTGGTGAGCGTCGGAGTGACTACTTTTTAGCTTATGAATAATGTGGGCCGCAACATACTTATGATTTCGGTTCTGCGGCGGTTGAAATCGCGAAAGACTTAATGTCTCAGCGGCGCTTGGGCGATACTTTGGGAGAAAAACTGGAAATCGTGGTAAACAATTCCTCTCTGACTTCGAAAAAGGTGACAGCTATTAAAGGCCAAAACATCCGTATGGATAATGGAGAAACTAAATTAATATGAACCAAGCTCCTGTCATATCAGCCAAAAATTTGAGTCTGACTTTCCAGACGAATGATGGTCCTGTACATGCCTTGCAGGATGTAACTCTTGACGTCGATAAGGGTGATTTTGTGAGTTTTATTGGCCCATCAGGCTGTGGTAAAACGACATTTTTGCGAGTAATGGCAGACCTAGAAAGGCCCACTGCTGGCACCATCACAGTCAACGCTGTAAGTCCAGAGGCCGCTCGTAAGGCGAGGGCTTATGGTTACGTTTTTCAGCATGCTGGTTTGTATCCTTGGCGTACGGTGGGTGGTAATGTTCGGCTTCCGCTTGAGATAATGGGAATAAATAAAGAAACACAGGATCAACGCGTGGCCGAGGTCATAGGTTTGGTGCATCTAGAAGGTTTTGAGAAAAAGTACCCTTGGCAGCTTTCTGGTGGCATGCAACAGCGTGCCTCGATCGCACGCGCGCTAGCGTTTCAGGCTGATATACTGCTGATGGATGAACCCTTCGGTGCGCTAGACGAGATCGTTCGGGACCACTTAAATGAACAATTGTTGGATCTTTGGGCTCGCACTAACAAAACGATTGGCTTTGTCACTCATTCCATTCCGGAAGCGGTATACCTGTCGACCAAGATAGTGGTTATGTCTCCCAGGCCCGGACGGATCACAGATGTGATTGACAGCACATTGCCCAAAGAGCGTCCGCTGGATATTCGTGACAGCGCTGAGTTCATTGAGATTGCGCACCGCGTGCGCGACGGGTTGCGGTCAGGGCATGCAGATGAATGATGTCTTGGTAAGGCGGGCGCAAGCTTCAGATGCGCCAATGATGGCGCGCATAGTCAGTAGCTGGGAAGCCGCGACTCAATGGATCCCGGTTCGTTATTCGACGGACGAAATTGCTGGTTTCATTACCAAAGCTTTGCCCTTTCGCGAAATCTGGATCTTAGGAAGTCCAATCCAAGGCTACATCTCTTTAGATACAGAAACCCACCAGATTGGTGGTTTATATTGCCGCACTCCCGGCCGAGGGTTTGGTAAAACTCTTATTAATAGGGTAAAAGAAAGCCGTGACTTTTTGTGGTTGTGTACGCACCAACCTAACATCTCTGCACAACGATTTTACAAGCGTGAGGGATTTGTAGAAGTTTTTAATGATCACCCCCAATCAATCGAAAGTTTGTGTGAAGTTCGTTTGGAGTGGCAGGCATGACGAGATGGTCAAATTCCCACTTATTGCAAACTGAGTATGTGAAAAAAATCTTGGCTGTTATTCGCCTCAATCCCAAGAACAGCGCTATTTTTAATAATAGAGTGGAGCTTTTTACATCATTCAGTCAATTATTTTGCTGTGTGCGCCAAGCTCAAAGAAAAAGGTTATCTTTTTTCTTTTTATCGAAACCTCTCAAATGGTTTTCGGAAGGTTCGACATACTTTAATTTTTTAACTCTCGAAAAGATGCGAGCTGGAGATGACTTTGCTGTGAGGGTTTCAGAATGAATGCCGTCTGGTTTAAGATCGGGCCAATCATAACGGTTGTGACTGCCATATTTGTGTTGTGGTATGCCGGTTCAGTGGCGCTGAACTCAGCGTGGGCCTATGACAAGGCGAAACGCGCTGAGATGACTCTATCCACGTCTGAGTTGATAGCGGACACATTGAACCAAGAAAAACCAAGGCTTCCTGCGCCGCATCAAGTGGGGAGAGAGATTTGGAAAACCACTGGCCAGATGGTTGCCAAAGGTCGAGCATTTTCCAAACGCTCCCTGATCTATCATAGCTGGATCACGCTAAGCTCGACACTGCTGGGATTTGCTCTTGGCACGGGGTTAGGGATCGCTCTAGCAGTAGGGATCGTTTATAATCGAACGATGGATATGAGCGTTATGCCTTGGGTGATAGCGTCTCAAACAATCCCAATTTTGGCAATTGCGCCGATGATAATAGTGGTCTTGAACGCGGTTGGGATATCAGGCTTACTTCCTAAAGCTGTAATTTCCATGTATCTGTCATTTTTTCCAGTCGTTGTGGGTATGGTCAAGGGATTACGTAGCCCAGACCACATGCAAATCGACCTGATGAAAACTTGGAATGCAAGCGGTGGTCAGGAGTTTCGCAAACTCCGTTTGCCATCTTCGATGCCATACCTTTTCACATCGCTCAAGGTTGCCATGGCAGCCTCATTGGTTGGGGCGATTGTAGGTGAGTTGCCAACTGGCGCGGTGGCTGGCTTGGGTGCGCGTCTCTTAGCGGGAAGCTATTACGGCCAGACGATCCAGATTTGGAGTGCGTTGATCACCGCGGCGGCGCTTGCGGCAACACTGGTGGGGATTGTTGGTCTGGTGCAGCGGTCAGTCCTAAAGCGGATGGGAATGGTATCATGAGCTGGCTTTTCGCAGGTATTGCGGTCTGGTTAATCGGCTGGGCGTTCAATATTTGGTTAGCGCGGTTGCCTAAGTCTCGGGTCATTTCTCTGACCATACCGGTAATCTTTGGAATTACTTTGGTTGTGATCTGGGAGTGTGTTGTACGCGGCTTTGAGATCAACCCAGTTCTACTGCCGCCGCCTTCCGCGATTTTGACGCGGTTTGGCACGTCACTCCCAATCCTGTGGGAAGACTTTGTACAAACTGCGATAAAGGGTGCACTTAGCGGCTATGTAATTGGATGTGGTGCAGCATTCCTCATTGCCATTGTCATCGATAGATTCCCTTTCCTGCGGCGTGGACTTTTGCCGGTAGGCAATTTTGTAGCCGCGTTACCTATCATCGGTATGGCCCCGATTTTGGTCATGTGGTTTGGCTTTGATTGGCAATCAAAAGCTGCTGTGGTTGTTGTAATGGTGTTTTTCCCCATGCTGGTAAATACCGTTCAGGGGTTACAGGCAACAGACGCAATGCAGCGTGATTTGATGCGCACTTTTGCCTCAAGCTATTGGCAGACCCTGTTCAAACTTCGCCTGCCTGCGGCAATGCCGTTTGTCTTTAATGGCTTGAAAATTTCGACAACACTGGCACTTATTGGTGCTATTGTGGCCGAGTTCTTTGGATCACCTATTCGAGGTATGGGCTTCCGGATTTCGACTGAAGTGGGTCGTTTGGCATTGGATATGGTGTGGGCTGAGATCGTGGTTGCTGCGATTGTGGGGTCCGTTTTTTATGGGGGAGTCGCCATTTTGGAAAAGGTGGTTACATTTTGGCACCCGTCGCAAAGGAGCTGAGTAAAACAGAGATAACATGACCAAGTTCAACAAGGAGAATAAAACAATGAAAATGATGATAAATGCGATCAGTGCCGCGGCGCTAGGTCTGGTTGCCGGTATGGCACAGGCTGCTGATGATGTTACGTTACAGCTGAAATGGGTTACTCAGGCTCAGTTCGCTGGCTATTATGTGGCGTTAGACAACGGATTTTATACTGACGAAGGTCTAAACGTGACCATCAAGCCTGGTGGTCCAGACATTGCACCTGCGCAAGTAATTGCAGGCGGTGGTGCTGACGTTGTTCTGGACTGGATGCCTTCTGCCTTGGCGAGCCGTGAAAAAGGACTGTCGTTGGTAAATATTGCCCAACCTTTCAAAAGCTCAGGTATGATGCTTACCTGTCGCAAGGACGCAGGTGTAAAGTCTCCAAGTGATTTTGCGGGCAAGACTTTGGGTGTTTGGTTTTACGGAAATGAGTATCCGTTCCTAAGCTGGATGAGCAAACTTGGGCTAGCGACTGACGGCTCCGACGGTGGCGTAACTGTTCTTAAACAGGGTTTTAACGTTGATCCAATCCTTCAGGGGCAGGCCGCTTGTGTATCAACTATGACGTACAACGAATACTGGCAAATCATTGATGCCGGCCTTAGCCCAGATGACTTGGTAGTCTTTAAATATGAGGACCAGGGCGTCGCGACCTTAGAGGACGGTATGTATGTGCTTGAGGATAACCTTGCTGATCCGGCATTCGAGGACAAAATGGTGCGTTTCGTCCGCGCGTCCATGAGAGGTTGGAAATGGGCAGAGGAAAATCCAGATGATGCCGCAATGATTGTTCTCGACAATGATGCGTCTGGTGCCCAAACAGAGAAGCACCAAAAGCGCATGATGGGCGAGATTGCCAAGCTGACCGCTGGGTCAAATGGTGCGCTGGATCCGGCGGATTACGAACGCACTGTTGATAGCCTCATGTCGGGTGGTTCCGATCCAGTGATTACAGCGAAGCCTGAGGGTGCTTGGACTCACGCAATTACAGACAAAGCGCTCAACTAAATATTTCGGTTGGCCGGGCGCATCTGTCCGGCCAGCTTTTCATCGGCGAAGTGCGTTCACAAAGTAACGTGGAATGCGAGTTAAAACACCGCGCGCCAACTCTGGATATTCTATTTTTCCAGCCAAAAGCTGCATATATTTCATGCGTACGGTTCCTGAGCGACGGAATGTATTGATGAAGGGTTTTTGCAGCTTAGGGGCAAAGATGATTGCTCTTAGATGCCGAGCTAATTGCAAATTTCGGTGCAATGGTTTCAAGCTAGAAACATAAAGAAACAGTGCTGTCTCAGCAGCTTGACGGTCAAGTGCATCGCACGCAGCTTGCGCAGCTATCTGACCACTTTTCATCGCGTAGGCAATGCCTTCACCTGTGATTGGGTCCACCATTCCGGCTGCATCACCGGCTAGGAGCACGTTGGCTTTGCCAGGGACCTTGCGATAGTCCCCAAACGGCAGGTAGTGTCCTTTAAAGCGAGCGACCGTCGGATCTAGTCCCAAACTCTCTAGATAGGCTGTCATGTGCTCCTTCATGTGAGGATTGGGCTGGTGCAGCCCACCGACTCCAACTGTTGTTGACGCGTGTTTTGGAAAAGACCAACCATAGCCCCAGGTGGCTGCTGCAAAGTCTATTCTAAGAGGCTGAACTTCAGGTTTTTGTATTGTCTCAGGCACCTCTATTTCGAGTCCAAAGCCAATGGTTCTCTTATTAAACGGTGCGCCAAATAGATATCGGGCAACGACTGAGTTAACACCATCTGTTCCGATTAGAACAGCGCCTGAAATTGTTCTTCCATCGCGGAAGGTAACAGTCTTATCTGTTATTTCAGCAATTGGGCAATCGGTATAATCAGCCGCTCCCGCTGTAATAGCATGCTGAAACATTGCGTAATCTAATGGCAGGCGCATGGTTAGATGCAACGGTGGGATGTTGTGAAGAACAGCCAATTCATTACTTTGATACCAGAAAGCAATATCGGAACGGGTCACCACCTTTGACAAATCGAAATCTTGCCCAAAAATCTCGGTATAATAAGAGCGACTTCGCTCAGTGAACAACCCGCCGCACAATTTGTTGCGGGGAAATGCCGCTTTATCGACAAGAGCAACTTGACGGCCTTGACGGGCGGCCCAAGTCGCGGCCGCGCTCCCGGCTGGGCCAGCACCAATGACGATAATGTCGAAATTCATATCAGCTGCGCCTTGCATCGCTCCAAAGTCTGGTTCTAGTCAGCTTTGCATATGTTTTCCAGCGTTCTATGTTGCCATTGGCAGCGAAAAGTCAAAGGGGACCAAAAATGATTGATAATGTGGCGCCGAAGGGTGAACTGACGCTGAGAACTTTAGCAATGCCTTCGGATGTTAATGTCAACGGAGACATATTTGGGGGTTGGGTACTAAGCCAAATGGATATTGCCAGCGGTATCATCGCAGGTCAGCGTGCGCATGGTCGGGTCACCACCGTGGCCGTAGACGCCATGAAATTTATTCGGCCGGTGCAGGTGGGCGATGTACTTTGTATTTATGGTCGAGTTAATCGGGTCGGACGCACGTCGATGGCAATTGCTTTGGAGGCTTGGGCTTTGCGTGGGCGTTGTGGCGATCGGGAAAAAGTGACCGAGGCTGTATTTACTTACGTCGCAATTGACATGAACGGCAAACCAAGGGTGGTTCCATCCGAAAATCACGGCCCATTGCGAGATTGAAAATTAGATCTAGCAAAGTAGCGGAGTCGCGTTGGCGTCACTAGGGTGCACACTGGGCTGTCTCTTGGTACATAATGTGTTAGCGAGGCGTCATCCGTACCGCTCAAATTCAATTTTTGGATATTAGACTGAATCTTAAATATCTGAAATTACGACTTGGTAATATAAGTGGACTTAAAACAGTGTTTATCTGGGTCTATCCGCTTCGTTGTAGTCGTTTAAATCGAAGAAAACGAAATGCTTGCGCTGTGGCGGGAGATGACAAAAATTAAAGCGTAGCAGGACTTTTACCTAGCGTTTTAATTACGACATGAGAGCATAACCGATACGAGCATTGCGAACAGAGTTGATCCGGTAGATTGAGGCAAGTCCAAATAGTTTTTTGCTGTAGGCGCAAACGCAGTGTCTTAAATTCAACATTTCAACGCTGACACTTTTTTCAGTGGATGAGTTCCAAAATACAAAAGGAAATATTGATGAAACCATTGGAAGCTCTTCTGCGCAACGCCGCACGGTCTCAGAAGAAAGTGGTATTAAGTGAGGGCGCGGACCCTCGGATTATCCAAGCTACTATTGAGGCGCGTAGCCGAGGGATCGCCCGAATTGTGCTGATAGGTGATGAACAGGCAATCCACTCGCAGATCTCTATCCATAATGCTGAGCTGGACGACGGTATCGAAATTCATGATCCCAGCAAGTCACCCTTGCTTGATGAGTTGGCGTCGTTGTTTTACGACTTACGTCAGCATAAAGGGGTGACCCTAGAGCAGGCGCTGAGAACCGCAGCCAAACCACATTATTTTGCCGCTCTAATGGTGAAGAAGGGTCTTGCCGATGGTTGCGTTGGTGGTGCGGTGGAGACCACTGCCGAGATCGTTCGCGCTGCGATACACACGATTGGTACCAAGCCAGAAACAAAGTTGGTGTCCAGTTTCTTCTTGATGTTATTTTGTGCGTCGCACCATTCTAAAAAAGGTGCGTTTATCTTTGCTGACAGCGGCTTGGTTATTGATCCGGATGCTGCAGAAATGGCACAGATAGCGTTATCTTCAGCCAAGTCTTACACCCTCCTGACTGGAGATATGCCGCGAGTGGCCATGTTGTCGTTTTCGACTAAAGGTAGCGCAAAACATGTCTCGGTGTCTAAAGTCGTAACGGCAACAGAGTTGGTGCAAGAAGCTGATCCTAGTTTACTAGTAGATGGCGAACTTCAGTTTGACGCTGCGTTTGTACCCGATGTAGCCGCGTCCAAAGCGAAAGACTCTCCTTTGCGCGGAAACGCCAATATTTTCGTATTCCCTAGTCTAGAAAGTGGCAACATAGCATACAAAGTCGCTCAGCGTGTTGGTGGTGCATTGGCAATTGGGCCGATATTACAGGGTTTGGCTAAACCTGCGAATGATTTGTCTCGCGGGTGTTCGGCCGAAGATGTTTTGCACATGATTGCTGTAACTACAGCGCAGGCTGAGGATAACAAAAGTTGAGCGCGCTTTTACAATACTCTATCCCTTATCTCATACCAGCCATAGATTAGGGGCAGGATTAGCCGCCGCCAACGCCCTAATTCGAAACGGCGTAGAGGCTGTGTCATAAGAGTGGGCGTCTTCGGACCGTGACCCAAAATTTGCGATGCGAGCAACGCGCCTGCGTAGCTTCCCATCGCGACGCCATTGCCATGATAACACATGGCACCCCACGTCTGGTTCATGCCCGGCACTGGCCCAGCAAAAGGTGTTAGATTGCGCGCAATTGCCACCAAACCTGACCAATAGTGTGATGTTTCCACATGTGTCCAAGCTGGAAACATCCGATCAAAATCTTGCCGCGCCCGTGTTTTGGTGGCGTTGTGCGCGGCCTGAGTCGACCTGCAAGAACCGCGTAGGCCAAACAGCATGCGATTGTCGGGCAATAAACGGAAATAATGTAAAAGTTTGCGGCTGTCATAGCACATCTGACGGCTGGTCCAGCCTTGATCTGCAAGTTCTTGAGGGCTCAGTTGTCGGGTTACGAGTATAGAGGATTGTACCGGCAGCACGCGCCCGGCGAGCCAGGCTGGCACGGTTTCCGAACTGTAGCCGTTGGTGGCAATAATTAAATTTTGGGCAGATACCGTACCGTTTGGAGTCGTTAATTCATGCCGCCCTTGGTAATCCTGAGTTATGTTTGTAACAGGGCTTTCGCCATAAATGCGGACCCCAGACTGAAGTACCGCTTGCGCTAAGCCAATCACATATTTCATTGGGTTGATCGCAAAGCCGATTGGTACTGTCAAAGCGCCGTGAAACTCCTTACTGCAAAGACCATGCTCTGCCAATTCTTCCTTTGGTAAAAAGGTAGCTTGTACACCCAGCAGTTTCCTAAGGTCTTCGATTTCGTTTTGCATCTCTTTTTTGCTAGCGGCGGAGTGCGCCATCAGGGTTTCGCCATGAGAATGTCTGTCCGCTGAAATGGAGTAAGTCTCCAGCAGACTGGCAACGTGATCAACAGCGTGTCGCGTGGTTTGTAAGAATTCTTGTGCTGCGTTCAGGCCAAACCGTCCAAGCATGCGTCTAAGCGACAGACTGGCGCCGCCGAGGCAACAAAAACCTCCGTTGCGCCCTGATGCCCCCCATCCGGGTTGCTGCGCATCAAGCACTACGACGTTTTGGCCGGCCTTTGCCAGTGCCAGCGCAGTGTTAAGACCTGTATAACCTGCACCAATAATTACCGAGTCGCAGTAAGTTGGCGCATCCAGCGGCGAGTGTGTTGGTAGCGCAATCGTAGTTCGCCAGTAACTGTTGGCTATCGGAAATGAACCATAGGCCATTTCTTCATAAAGACGCCGACTTTGAATTGGCTGGATCATTATTGATTTGCCATCTGCTCTTCCATTTGACGTCGTTGTACGGAGCGCTTTGTGACCAGTGACGCGGTAATTGTCCCGATGGTGACGAGCATAATTAGGATCGTCGATAGCGCATTTATTTCTGGGCTAACTCCAAGGCGTACCGAAGAAAATATCTTTATTGGCAGCGTGGTAGAACCCGGACCAGCCACGAATGACGCAATCACCAAATCATCGAGTGATAATGTGAAGGCAAGCAACCAACCAGAAATCACTGCCGGGGCGATGATCGGTAAGGTTATGAGGCGAAACGCCTCGAATGGTGAACTGCCTAGATCAAGTGCAGCCTCCTCCAAGGAACGATCAAAGCTGACCAGGCGGGAACTAACTACGACCGATACGTAGCACATCGAAAAGGTCCCATGCGCTAGGACGATTGTTAACATCCCCCGATCTAATCCTATGGCGATGAACAATAGTAGAAGTGACAGGCCAGTAATCACCTCGGGCATCACCAAAGGGGCATAGATCATACCGGAAAACAGGGTGCGCCCAAAAAATCGCCCGCCGCGCACCATTACATAGGCGGCCATAGTGCCCAGACCGGTGGCAATGGTTGAGGACACGACCGCCACCTTCAGCGTAACCCAAGCTGCATCCAAAAAGGCCTCGTTCTCGAACAATTCACCGTACCATTTGGTCGAGAATCCGGCCCAGACTGTCACCAACCGAGAGTCGTTGAAGCTGTAGATGATCAAGATCACCATTGGCAGGTAAAGAAAGGTGAAGCCGATTGTGAGCGACGTGGTGTTGAACCAGGTGAGGCGTCTCACTGTTCGTCCTCCATCATCTTTTGTTGGTTACGTTGGTAGAGAACAATTGGGATAATTAGGATCATCAACAGAACTACGGCAACAGAACTGGCTAAGGGCCAGTCCCGATTTGCAAAAAATTCTTCATAAAGTACCTTGCCAATCATCAGTGTGCGTGAACCGCCGAGAAGCGATGGGATAACGAACTCTCCTAACGTTGGGATGAAAACTAAAAAACAACCGGCGATAACCCCGGGTTTGGCAAGTGGAACCGAAATCAACCAGAATGCAGAGGTGCGAGAGCACCCAAGATCGATTGCGGCTTCGTTGAGTGATGTGTCGAGCTTCTCCAAAGTAGCGTAGATCGGTAAGATCATGAAGGGGCAGTAGGTGTATACGATCCCAATATAGACGGCCCAATTAGTATTCAGAATGATCAGCGGTTCGGAAATGGCGCCAGTATTCATAAGAATCTGATTGAGAAAACCCTCCTGACTCAGAATGCCCATCCATGCGTAGACACGGATTAAGAAGCTGGTCCAAAAGGGCAGGATAACCAACATCATTAAGGTCGGTTGCCACGCATCTGGTGCATTAGCCATGCCGTAGGCGATGGGAAAGCTGACTAATAACGTCAATGCAGTGGCAAAAATCGCGATTTGGAGGCTGGATATATAGGCTTTCCAATAAAGATCGTCCTCGGTCAAAAAGACGTAATTTTCAAAATCTAACTTGGACAGAAATGCTTTGATTCCGACCCAGCCGTTGCTGATCTCTAATGTGGGCGCGTATGGTGGAATTGAGATGGCATAATCAGATATGGATATTTTAAAAACAATCCCAAATGGCACCATAAAAAGCACTAATAGCCATAAATAGGGGACAGAAATAAGGGAGATGCGACGAAAATTCATAGCAGTCTCACTTGTCCAGAATGATGCCAGCGGTTTCGGTCCAGCTCAGCCACACTTCATCCTCCCAACTTAGTTCACGGCGGGCGATACGACGATTATTTGCGGTTTGTGCTTTGACCCTCGTGCCATCTGACAGAACAACCTTATAGGTTGACATATTGCCCAGATAGGCGATGTCCTCGATCTTACCCTGAATTGTGTTCGTGCGATTTTCTGGGCGCTTTCGTGAAATTGCTACCTTTTCCGGTCGGATTGAAAAGGTGCAGTGCGCCTCAATGCTGGGTGCGTGGGGGCACTCGGCCACTATCGGTGGCTGGCCTTCGGCCCAATGCAACATGGTCTTGCCATCGTCGCGGTGGCTGGCATTGCCTTTGATCAGGTTTACGTCTCCAATAAAGTCTGCCACGTAAACTGAATTCGGCGTTTCATAGATGCGATCTGGCGTGTCCACTTGCTTCAATTTCCCATGATCCATCACCGCAATACGGCTTGCAACTGTCATTGCCTCTTCCTGGTCGTGGGTCACGATCACGAATGTAGTTCCGGTAGTTTCTTGAATGTCCATAAGCTCAAATTGTGTGTCCTGGCGTAATTTTTTGTCCAGTGCACCGAGAGGTTCATCAAGCAACAGAAGCTTGGGAGCCTTGGCGAGTGATCGGGCGAGTGCAACACGTTGACGTTGACCGCCGGAAATCTGGTGTGGCTTACGCTGAGAAAATTTATCAAGTTGTACCAACTTGATCATTTCTTCCACCCGGGCCGCGATTTGATCTTTGGGTAGTTTGTCACGACGAAGACCAAAAGCTATATTGTCCCACACAGAGAGGTGCGGGAACAATGCGTAGCTTTGAAACATCATATTCACGGCTCGTTTGTTGGGCGGCACATCGACCATGTCCTGTCCATCAATAGTGATGGTGCCTGATGTTGGCGTTTCAAAACCACCCAGCATTCGCATTAAAGTAGTCTTTCCGCATCCGGACGGGCCAAGCAGCGCAAAGAATTCGCGCTGGTAGATATCCAGACTGACATTGTCGATGGCGATAAAATTACCAAAATTCTTGGTAACAGACTGGAAGGAAATCAGCGGTGACTCTTGAGAGTTTTCCCACGGCGCAAAGATTTCTGTCATGGCTGTTTGGTTCATTGGTATCCCTCCGTAGTGCGCTGCGTCACGCTGGACCTGCTGTAAGTTTGCACCGTGCACACCTGATGCTTGTGCTCGAATGGTTTGCATTTCGCTTGATATTGGCCAAACTTTTTTCCCAAGTAAAAAGGCGAAACATCTTTTGCGTCAGTGGAGCAGAGTACGGCCACATCTGGATAAAAAAAATCCTGTGCTGACGACTGGATCATTGCGCAGGTCGGCCCATTTTCATTTGAGGTAACACGATTTGATCAAAAAAAAGGATTCGATGCAACGTCCAGTCTGCAGGATTTTCAAATTCGCCCAGAGCTTATTGCTTGGCTTTGGTGAGAAAAATCCCAATATCTGAAATTAGATTGAACTTTCACGTTGGATGCATTTTGCGAGTGTGTGTATTTGCCGGCTTTAGTGGGTGCGCAGCAGGTGAATTTTACGAATTTTGATCATAATACATGATTTTTTAAATAATTTTCATTGCGACGCGTTGGGCAGTAGATAATTATAGTTAGCCCGATTGTACGAGGCGCTGAAAACCTTTCGCTTAACTTTTTAGTAAGCGCAGTGGAATGGGTGTTGGATGGCTTATCGGCAAAAAATGATATTTACGGCAGGGGTTATTCCGTAAGTTAACGAGTAAGCTTCACAAAAGTTTTTACCTTTAACCCAGCCATTAAACTGTCACGTTGACATGGTCGCAATTGTCTTGCAAACACTGACTACGGAGCGGGCCCTTAGCTCAGCTGGATTAGAGCAGGGAACTTCTAATTCTCAGGTCGGGGGTTCGAGTCCTCCAGGGCTCGCCAAAATATTTTA